>TARA_R100000654_G_scaffold9220_2_pt1 | contig 43019 bp, 40 predicted proteins | sample TARA_R100000654 | Tara Oceans TARA_R100000654 (sample SAMEA2622473) | marine metagenome | biome: marine biome (ENVO:00000447); feature: surface water layer (ENVO:00002042); material: "saline water (ENVO:00002010), including plankton (ENVO:xxxxxxxx)" | depth 5 m
TCCACCATACTGGTGGCGTGGGTCAATCCCGATGGATGTGTCCATCTCTATGTTGGTGTCTCTGTCCTTGTCCACGTCGTATGCTGTGGTCATAGCTACATGTGGTAGCGTGGTCTTGAAGTTGAGTGTGAATTTCATGATTCGGAGTTTTCGGAGTTTTCAGCGTCATTAGCCCATCCAACAAGGGTGTCGATGACCGCATCCTTTGCGTCATCGCTCAGGTAGGTGGTGTTGGACAGCATGGAAGCCATGCCCTTTACGTCATCAGGCACAAGCCTAGCACACCGATTGAGGTCATTGAGATGCTTGCCGAAGTGCAAGTCGTTGAGATAGAGGACCGCACGTCCCACAGGTTGTCTAAAGAAGTTGTCCATAAGAAAGGGTTTGAAGTTTAACATTGAGTGGTAAGTTTCTCTAACTATACACTCTTCATAAATGAAGAGAGTGTATAGTAAGAGATACTAACATTATTGGAAGTCCCGAGTGGCAATGCCGAAGGGACGAAGGTCGATGAAAGTGTCTTCATCGTATGCCTCAGCCACCATCTCCACACCTTCGCGGTCTTCTGCGTCGCTCATGTGCAAGTATGAGAGAACCAACTCATCGTGAGAACACCCACGGAAAGGGTTGAAGAATTTGTTGAAGTATTTTCTCATAACTCGTTGTCTTTCAAGTTATTAACAGCGTCCATTGCCATGCCTGTCAGCATGATGAAGCCCACGAATCCGCAGGCACCCGCCAGTGCGAGGTTGATGTTGAATAGTAGTTGTACCATTTGTTGAAGTTTGATGGGTTAATTTACTGATTATCAATGAGTTTGAAGGTCTTGTTCCAGACGGTGTAGCCCGTAAAAGCCCACTCCGCTTGTGCCTTCCAAATGGCACGCTCCAACGTTGGTGCTTGGATGGTGTCCTTGCGCCAGTCGTCTCGATCGCGCCCGTAGTAGACGTAGTATGCGTATGTGTTCATTTGAGTTTGATTTCGCAGTTGTTCTTGAAGTCCCAAATGGCTTCCTCTTCGCGCTTCTTGCCTAAGGCGATAGCCTCTTCGCGGTCAAACACGATGTCGGAGACCTCGATGAAGGCGTAGTTGTCGTCGTTCACCCATGCACCGATTACCTGCGTATAGGGATGTGGTTGAATTTGAAGCTGACGCTTCATGAACTCAATCAAGAGTTCCATCGTGTAGCTGAAGGCGTTGTAAGACAACAAGTTGTTGTCCACACATTCGACGGAATCCGCCGCTCCGCCCACTGCATACGCTTCCCGTGTGGGGCTGTAGCCGTTGAGGTCTTTGTCAACGGAGAATCCGTTGCCGCTCTGCACGTTCAGGTAGCGCAGGAGCATAAGGTTGTCAATCATTTTCATTGCTTGATGTTTTTGAGCAAGGCATCGAAGATGCAATCTTGCAGGTCAAACGTGTCTGGTGTGTACTCACCGCGAACCTCTGCAACGCTTTCGCTCAGCAGGTCAGGTGCGTAGTCGAGCAAATCCTCAGTGATGAGGATAGCCAAATCTCGGATGTCGTCTTTTGTCATCGTAGATGGTTTTTGAAGTTTGATACTGACACCCCAAGGGGTGTTTCGCCTATACAAGGCTCATCAGAGTACCTGTACTGCTTTCAGCAGTCGATGAGGTCAGCCAAGGTCATCTGCTCGTCGCAGGTCAGCTCGTCCCACTCAGCCGTAGAGGTGAGGAGGTCGAAGTCGAACGAAGAGGTCAGGAGGTCAGCAATAAGCTGACGGCGTAAGTGCTTATCCATAGGATTGGGGTTTGAAGTTTGACATTTTGAGTGGTTGTCTCTCTAACTACACACTCTTCATAAATGAAGAGAGTGTGTAGTAAGAGATACTAACCGATTAGAAGGGAACATCGGTGCTAACTTCGTTAGCAGAAGTCAGAGACGTGGTCTCCATGTGCAGAGCCAAGCACTGCGTAAGAGCCTCAATCTTTGCTTCTAACGAAGCAATCTTGTCGTTATTGTCCGCCTCAGCTTTCAGCTGAGCTTTCTTGGCTGCTCTCTGAGCAGCTCCTGTGGCTACGCTGACAGCTTTGGCTGACTCAGCAGCTTCCTTAACGGAAGCTGTCTTAGCCTTCTTCGAAGGCTTGATTGGACCAACTTCGTTGGTCTTGAGTGCCGCTTTGTCTTGGCGGTCTGCCACCTTCTGTGAAGGTGTCCTCTTCGTCGTCTTACGACGACGCTTCTTCGCCTTCGGCTTGTCTTTAACCTCTTCGAGGTTAGAGACAATGTCCAAAGCTTCTTGCAAAGCTTTGATTGCGGCGGCTTTGCGCTGAGCGGTTGGACGGAAGAGAGCTTGGTTGACCGCTTTCTTGCAGTCGGAGAATTGGAAGTTTGACATGAGATAATGTATTAAATGAAACTCATAGAGTTTCGTTTCATTTAATACATATCTCAGTGGTTCGGCATCGGTACTCTAACGAGTTAGAGTAAAGGTCGCGGTACCAACGGTCAACTAGTTGACTCCTAGGGTACTGCGTGAAGGGACTGCCAACTCAAATCAGGTCAAGGTCAAGACCTTGAAAGAGTAGTCAGTGAAGCCCCAGTAGTGGGGTTATGTTTGTAACTCACTGAGTTACAAGGGGGATTGTCCTCTCCTTCGGAGCAACACGCCTGCAAAGTTAGTCAACCAAGGGTTGAACTAACCAGTCCTAACTGACTGAAAGTCAGGCAAAAAGCTGAAAGTTGTAGCAAAAACTGCACTTTAGTGCAGGGGGTGGGGTCTGCAAACCCGTTTCGGGTTTGGTCTGCGCGTGTCTGTGTATGTATATAATCCCCACGGTGTACATATCTCACCCCTTTTTTCGACGGATCTCGATTCAGTCCCTAATTTGCCTTGAAACAGGTCAAATAATCTAACTTACTCATAATCAATACCGTAAGCGACGTTACATGAACAGTCACTTGACGGTTGACTTTTCAAAAATTGTTTTATAACTTCGCGATGTTATTGTGATCAAGACAAAAATGGCCTCATTACTGTTGAAACATAGAAAAAAAGAATCGGTATCTTTGTTTTAGACACAACAATAGCTGTATCTATGCCTATACGAGTAATAAAATCACCAAATAGAGGATCTGAAGCGGTCCAACGGATGCTAGATAGTGGGAACTTTAAGCTTGGTCCCAACGGAGAGCTTCTTAGGGTGAGTGCAGAGGAGGCAAATCAGGCAGCATTGCAGCAATCGAGAGAGGCAGCCTACCCCGAGAAGTATTCCCCAACTACATCTGGGTTCATGACTCCCGAAAGAAAGGAGTATTTAGAGAATGTAGATAGGCGGCTCACACCAGAAGAGGCAAGAGAGTATGCAACGGTGTCTTTTGACCCATCTGAAGGACCAAACATGGTGTTCGGTGCGGTGGCGGGTGAAGCACCTATGGAGCCCGTGGCCCTTCTTGCTGGCCAAGCAATAAAAAGAGCAGGTGATGCTTACAGGGTTTTGAAGACTCCAGTAGAAAATATGGGGGTCGGTCTGGCATCTGCAGAGCCAAGCAGAGTTGGCACACTTAAAAAGTCGGGATATAAGGGGCCTAAAATCAACACGGGCTTTATTCCTTCCAGGAAGCCTCCTGAAGATATTTTTTCTCCAGCTGTTGTTAGCAAGCACACTCCTCGGGAGGGGCTTGTGGTAGATGAAGTCGCAAGTGAGGGAAACGAGTTCGTAAGAAGATACTTTGCTGACCCTCAGGTTCAAGATCACTACAGAAAAACTCTCATTGGGTCTAACCCTACTGCTTCTCAAATGCAAGACGCAATAAACTTGGACTATGAGGATGCCGCTATGATATCCAAAAAGCAGCTTTTTGACCTTGATTACGATGTAGAAGAATCAAACAAAATATATCGCAACGCACTTCATCCAGACTTCAATGAGGAAAGGTATGCTCAAACCCTTATTGAAGACAATGATGCAACCAAGCTTGAGGCCCTTTTTCTGAGGGGACAAAGAGCTCCAGACACAACCCTTGATTTTGATGGCTCCCTTGTTGGTGACGCTGCTGCTGGAATGTATAGACCGCTTCAAGAAAGCGTTGCAATAAACCCTAAGTTTAGGGGAGATAAATCCACTGCTGCGCATGAAGCTCAGCATTTTGTTGACGCAAACTTCTTAAGGTCAGATTCTGACATTGCAAAAAAGGTTTCGTCAGGTATATCTGAAAGCGTTAATCCTAAGCTTCAGCAATATGTAAAAGACGGGTCTGGACGAGATGCGCTAAGCAGGTCCGAACTTTATCTTGCAAGCACCCCAGAGATTACAGCTCGAACACGCGAGCTGCAAAGATCGGTAGCAGAAATTCTTCTTAATAACCCGTCCAACAATCCAAACATAAAAGCCCTAAGTCAAGAGGATAGGGTTGCTTTTCTTTTAGGTGATTTTTCAAAGCTAGACGAGTCATCCATAATGAATGTGTTCAGACAGGCTTTTCAGGACAACTTATCGAAAGGAAAGATTGGAATTGTAAACATGTTTAATGATGTCTTGAAGGGCGGTAAGGCTGTTGATTTTTCTTACTCTGGCAACAGACCCATCAGCCAAATGAATATCAACAATGAGAAAAAAGAAGCTATTTCTAACTTGTTTAAGTATTCTCTTGCGGCATCAGGCGCAGGGGTAGCTTATGGCGCTATGGACCCTGATCAACAACCGCCTCAAGGAATGTCTTTCGGGGGAAAGATGAGGGTCAACAAGACTCAACCAATGAAAGTAATGAAGCGATGATTACAAGAACACGCCGCCCACAGGGGTATCAGGTAAGAAAAACAAGGGTTCAAGACCCTATGTCATACTTTGCACAGAACGGGTTCAAGAACTCTCCTCAAGGAGACCCCCCGAAAGGCAAAATTGTAGCCCTTGGGCCGAACGGGGAGGTCATGTACGTGGATGACCCCGAAACATACATCCACCCTGAAGTGGATTACAGCGGTCAGTTCGTAGATTCTGCCTCAGAAAGGATTGCGCGGCAGATGTTTATGGAGAGTGGCGGTGAAAAGAACCCTGACACTGCGGTGTCGCCAGCGGGTGCGCGGGGAAGGTGGCAGATTATGCCAGGAACTCAAGCGGATCTGGAGCAAAGGGGACTGATTCCTAAAGGTCTTGACCCATTTAACCCTCAGCACAGCAAGCAAATGCGTGATGCCAAAATAGGTGCGCTCATGGAGCTTGATATGATCTCCAATAGAGATATTCCTGAGGAGAACAAGTTGGCAAGAATTTATGCCTCTTATAATTACGGTGAGGGTAACGTAAGAAAGTTCCTCAACAGGATGAGAGAACAGGGTGTTGACATTGAGGGAGACCCCAGGGAATGGATACAGTATCTCCCAAAAGAAACTAGGGATTACATCAACTACATCGAGTACGGGATAGACAAACCTAGGTAACTGTAAATAGTCTATATTTGCATCCATGGCAGATCTGACACTAACCATTACAGAAGCGGTCACCCTGAACGGGACATCCCACGGGGCAACCAACACTCAGACCATCACTGGCGTAACCGAAGTCTTGCATAGAATTGTAGATGTACCGACTTCAGGGTATATCGACCTAGTAAACTTCGCGGCAGCCGCTTCTGGTATTGCCATCGCTGATTCTACGGCTAAGCATATCAGAATTACCAACCTTGATGCTTCAAATTTTATCACGCTTCGCGTGAGGGAAACAAGTGTTCAGGAGTACTTCGTCAAGATCGAATCCAAAGACTCGTTTATTCTTGGCAATTCGGTTGGTGACGCCAATGATGCAGGAACGGGAGCTGCCGTATCATTTACAAACATTGACGAAATCGAGGCCTTAGCTGACACATCTTCGTGCGAGGTCGAAATCTTTATAGCAAGCTGATATGAACGCAGGACTTAGAGCACTAAAAAAGGAATCCCCCGAGGCCTACGAAAAAATTACGGGCAAGAAAGCCATGTATGGAATGAAAACCCCCATGGCGATGGCCGAGTACGGAAAGAAGATCATGATGGGCATGGGCGGGATGAACAGCCTTAGTGAAAAGGAAAAGCAGCAGTACGCCGCAATGGGCATGAAAGCCATGAAGGAATATGGCATGGGCGGAAAAATGTACGAGGACGGAGGAAAAATGTATGAAAACGGTGGTCAGAACAGTGAGGCCATGTATGGAACGAAGACCCCTATGGCTGAATACGGCAAAAAGAATATGATGGGGATGGGCGGCATGAATATGTACGCTGATGATGGAAAAAAAATGCCGAAAGAGCTGGTGGAGTACTTTGAAAGAAAAAAAGCAGAGTACGGAATGAAGGTCATGGGTGATGGGGGTGTTTACGCTGACGAGGGAGACAAAAACGATCCCCCTGAGCTAACAGCTAAGCAGCTCCTGGATATTATTGCTATGCAAAACCCAGGTCAGGAAGTTACTGGCTCTAGTTCAGATGTTGCAAGATCTATTGCAGACAATATGGGGTACACCACAGCGGTATCTTCAACCGCAGCCCCCATTAAAGCAATATATATGGATCGAGGATCTGTTGAGGAGGACCCTCAGCCCACACCAGTTAGACCCACTGACTTGTCCCCCATGAAGCCCATGAAGGCAAGCCTGAGCTCTCAGTCTCCTAAGAAAGAAATCATGGATTCGAAGGCCCCTATGCCAGATCAGTATGAAGAGTCATTTACTGGATATGTGTTGGCCCCTTATCTCAGAACTGGTCAGGTTCCCACGAACATTAAAGTGAGAAACCCTCAGACGGGACAGTTTCAAGATCGTCAGATGGAGCCAGAGGAGATTGCCAACTACATCTATCAAAATCAGGTTAGACAAAGAGTGCCCTCTAGAATGATGTCGCGAGACGACGCCATGGAGAAGGCACTAAAGATCATGAGATTTAGATCATAAAAAAAGGGGCTTGCGCCCCTTTTTCTTTCTATATACATCCTATCAATCCCGTTCCCACGGCATTGGAGAATTCAAGTGGTTGATTGCAATGATCAGGTCTTGTGCCTGAGCTGAGTTGTATCGCTGTTGCAAACGATTTTGCTTTGATGCTGCGTCATCCATAAAGAGGAGTCCTACTGCTACTAAGGCGGCTGCTGCAATGGTAAATTTCATTGTGTAAGGTATTAAGGGATTAAACTGAATTTCGTAAATTTGAGCTGCTTGCTGATCTCATTGTACGGAGAAAAATCAATTCCGTGCAAGTTTTGGATCGTAAAAATTCGTTAATCGACATGCAACTATCTAAAAACCTAACACTTAAGGAGTGCACAAAAAGCACTACCGCTTCAAGGTTGGGAATCAATAACACTCCAGACGATGAATGGATCATCCAAAATCTCAAGGCGATTGCAGAACATGTATTTCAACCTCTTAGGGAATCTTTCGGGTGCCCTATATACGTGTCGTCAGGCTATCGTGGGCCTGAGCTCAACCGTGCTATCGGCGGTTCGCTTCGTAGTCAACACATGGAAGGGAGAGCACTCGACCTTGATGCAGACGTATACGGAAAGTGTACAAACTCTGAAATCTTCGAGTGGATACGAGAAAACGTTGAGTTTGATCAGATGGTGTGGGAATTTGGTGATACAGACAATCCTGATTGGGTTCACGTCAGTTATGTGCATGATGGCTTTAATCGTGGTCGCTGCCTCAAAGCTTGTCGTGACGATGAGGGAAAGGTTTACTACGAAGTAATGTTTAAGACCCTCTGATATGCTTGGACTAGGAAACACACTGACTGCTTCGGGCGTTACTGAATCAATAATTGAATTAGGCAGCTTCGTTGGCTTTTTTGCCGTGGATGCACCTGATGATGAAAACGTTGTTTTTGCTCTTTCGTATACGGATTCCGCCATCAATGATGCGTTAAATTTTGAAGGAATTTCGGCTGGGGAAAAAACAAGCGGCACGTTCAGCGTCACCATAACCAGGCTGGACTCTTCGGACAACCCAGTGGCTGGGGCGTCAACGACAGGGGCTCTTTTTGGATACAAGACTTCTGGAGCAGGAGCAATCTATCTAAGTGATCAAGATCAAGCAAGCTTTAATCTTAGTGAGTTCGAATCGGGTGGCTCCGCCTTGGTAGACGTTACTACTTTTGGTGATGTCACTGATATAACGGACAACTCCGTGGAAACAAGCAACTATACAATCTCAATTACTTTTACCGCTCCAGGATACACCACATCAGCCATTACCCTCGCTGTTGTGGATCTAGACACAGCATAATCATGGCAAGAAGAATAAAATTAGGATTTGTCGCGCACGGCGAAACAAACGGAGCGAAAGTTGCATCAAAGACCAGCAAGGGTGATAACACAAACAGCTTTACTCAAGCTACTACTTCAAAAAAGCCTACAGCTAAATCAAGAGGTAATGCCCACTCTACTATCAGCACCGCTTTGAGTAGTTTTGCCTGCGACGGATCGAACGTCATGAGCCTTGCCTCTACAGAAAGCATAAACCCATCAACCACACCATATACAATAATTTGTGCATGGACCAATGGTGACTACACCAATGATACGTGGTTGGTTAGCGGGACGTCAAATGATGCTCACTGGGGCATCAAGGCTGGAGGCGCAGCCGTCATTTATGCAGCCGACGGAACCAAGGCTGCCTCTGCAGAAAGGGATTACCCCATAAACTCAACCGCCAACAGCACTACTTCTTATACTTTTGGATCAGATGTAGAGATGATTGCCATCGTGGTAGACGGAACGAGTTTCGCAACTGTGGGTGACATCTACAACATAGACGGGGACAAGATCGCTGATGCCGTATTGGTAAACCCAAATGGTCTCACCGTTGCGCTTCCGATTGATCACGTTTTGGGAAAAAGCGACGGAACGCTTGGATTGAATGGTGAGATTTTAGATATTGCGATCTACAATACAGCTCTTCCTGTCCACAGCATCAAGGGGAAAGGAAACAAGTACAAGAGCCTCAAGGATTGACAATTAAGTTGAATGGAAAATAATGAACGACAGTCATTTTTTGTGACTGGTTTGCCCCGTACTCGCGGGGCTTGGATGGCTCATTACCTAAACACGATGTGTTGCTGTGAGCATGAGCCTGGACTACGTGTAATGGAAGGTACTATGCCTGGGGATCTGTGGCCTGGAATACTCTCGCCAATCGGTGGGGTTGACTCCAGCTTCCCGCTGTGGGCAAAGGACTTTTACAACGCATACGGAGATCGTCCGATAGTGATTATAAACAGAGACCCTCTTGAGGTTATTGAGTCACTGAAGTCTGAGTTTCCTAGCGGTGTCGGGGGTGCATTCCCGTTTCAATACGGTGAGATAATTTCTCAGGCTCTTATTGAACTTGAGGGTGTTCGAGCTCTTTTTACAAATGTGCTAGAGGTAGACTACGACGACATTGACTCAAGTATTGAGGACATCGTCAAACACATAGGCCTTGGGTACAGGTTCGATCGTCAAAAGTTTGAGTACATGGATCGATTTAAGATTGCGGTGCATCCGCTGAAGTATCAGCGCCTTCTAGACAGCGGTAATATGTCTGGACGAGAAGCCTTGCTTTTTGGGTGAGAGCGTACCTGACTCTGTAGTTATACTTGGTTTCATCTCTAAACAGATGGTCTTCAAATGTGTCTGATGGAGTTAGCCTGTTAAAGTGCTTGTATACGTAACCGTTGTTAACTAACTCATATACAATGCGCTCTCCTAGTTTTTTCTTGTTGTACCCGTAGTCTTGTGACGCATACGCCAACGTCCAGAACTCTAGATCGTATGCCCATAGCATGAACTGCAGCTCTTTTTCAAAGATGTCGTACCTTCTGCAGAAGTCATTGGTGACGGACCTAAGGTGCTTTAGGTAGTTCTTTTTGACGTACCTTTGATTCAGTTTAGAGAAGTCTCGGAAGAGCTTCTTTTTTGACACGGAACTTTTAGGCATAATTGAGGTATGGGGAACTATGAAGATATGGAAGAAGAGGGCTTCTGGTACGAAATACAGGAGATTTCTGGAGCAATTCAAGAGCTTGTACACAAGTATGGCATGGAGGATCGTATTATTTCTGCTGTTGTGATTGGACTGCTTGAGCCAATAACTGAAGATCAAAGCAACATGAAGGCTTTTTTCAACTACAACATGCAAACCATAGATGAGCTTGAAATCATCACCGACTTTATGAAAGACTCTTACACTCCGCCCGATAACGGTCCAGACTTAGATGACCTTTTAAATGGGCTGGGTATATCACTAAATTAAAATGGAAGGACTTATTAGAAAAATTATCATCGGGCGAGACCCGAAGGATGCCATGGCGTATTACGTCGGAATGAACGCTGGCAGAGGCAAAGTTAGCGCTATAGTAATGGATGAAAAGCACTTACATGTGCATGGAAAGAAGAGATATCTTGTATATTTGCAAGAGGAAGACGAGTCTCAGGTATTGTGGAAAGTCGTAGACGACATGCCATGTTTGCTTGAATTCGATCTCAATTTCTAATTTAATGAAGACATTTAATCTCTTCGTCGTTGAACTTGAAAAGAAAATCAATGACACTATTAAAACTTCGTCGGGCCTGGAGCTATATGTGGACAACCGCTTCAACGAGTTTAAGCATCGCGTTAATGCTGGCCCTTTGGTTGCTGTTCCTTTTAAGTATGAGACTGGCGCACAGCCAGGAGATACTTTGTTCTTTCACCACCTAGTAGTTCTTAATGAGGGTCAAGTTCTAACTGGGCATAAAGACCACTACCTAGTAAGGTATTGTGATCCAAGCGTTTCGGTGGTAAACAATCAAGCCATTGCTTACAAATCAAAAGACACTGGCAAGGTTCATCCTCTTGGAGGATGGGTAGTTCTTTCGCCTGTCGAGGAAGAACAAGAGTCTGAGTCGGAGGTTATCGAGGTGGTTAAACTCAAGGAGGATCCTGTCACAAAGGGGGTAGTATCATTTGAGTCTGAGAAGACCAAAGAGCTTGGCCTTGAGGTTGGAGACGTGGTGAGCTTCAAAAAGAACATGGACTACCGATTCAAAATAGACGATGTAGAGTACTACAGGGTTGATTACACTGATATATACTATGTCGAAGAAGAAGTTCACAACGGTTGAAGCTGCACAGCGCCTTATGGCGTCAATGGAGGTGGCCATCAACAACATGATCGACGAGGTTAAAAAGCCAGTTGATCCAGAGGCTGGAGGTGCTGCGAGAAAAGCAGAGCTTCAGTCAATCAAACAAACAGCTACGGATTGTAAAGAGCTAATCGTTGAAAGACAGCGATTGGAGCAAATGATCAAAGACATTAGCACTAATGGATCAATCGAAGAAGCAAAAGACTACAGCGGAGGTTTCGCTGAAAGATTCTCTAAGTGATTGGAAAAAGATAGTATGGCAGTACAATAGAACAGACTTTAAGTTTTGGGAGGACTCCTGGAACGATGAGTTTGAGGACTAACCGCGAGTATCCCCTCAAGCTTATACCTTGTAGAAAGGGTAACTGGTCACATGTGGGTTCAAGTCCCACCTTGCGGACAAATTAAAAACAATGGCAAAACAAGCGTCAACTTACGTTCAAAAAAAAAGAATAAAGAGGGCTGATGTCCACTCTAAGACAAAGCACTCTAATAACAAGTCCTCTAAGCACTACTCCAAGAAGTACAGAGGTCAAGGTAGATGATGGTATATTTATACAATCATGTGTCCTTATTGCTTTATTGGTATCTTAGCAGCTCTGTCTAGTACATGCGGTCTTATTTGGAAAAATGGCAAAAAAACGCGACTACAAAAAAGAATACAGGAAGTACGGGAAGACTCGTGCTGCAAAGAAGTATCGTGTTGCCCTGAACAAGTACAACAGAAAGAAAAAGACTTATGGAAATGGAGACGGCAAGGATGCCGCTCACCGAGGATCGAAAATTAAAGGTTTTTTGAAAGCAAGCATTAACAGAGCCAATAACAGGCCAAAGAAACGAAACAGCAAGGGCTAAGGCATGCGCCTGTAGCTCAGCTGGATAGAGCATCTGCCTTCTAAGCAGACGGTCACAGGTTCGAATCCTGTCAGGCGTACAATTAAATGAAAAAAATGTCTAGTGATGCGAATGATTTTATCGCAATTTGCCCCAACGGTACGAAAGGAGAGATTGTTCGAATCGGTGGGTTGGACATTGCACTTCCCGCTCAGCCTCCCAAAAAGAAAATTTATGGATATGGAAAGCCAAACCACATGCAGCTGTGGGAAAGGGTTTCTATGCCTGAGGAAATGCTTCGGATTAAGAGTATGGATGAGTGGGCCGAGATGCCCCGCCCCTTCAGAGAAAAGTTTCGTCCGTATATCGAAGAGGAGTTTCGCCGTAGGCGTGAAGGCTTTTGGTTCTATAACGACGGTGTCCCTACATATATTACGGGCAGGCATTACATGATGCTTCAGTGGACCCGAATGGATATCGGGTATCCAGACTATTTAGAGTTCCAAAGAGAAATTTTCGTACATTTGTCTGCGTGTGAGGCGGACCCCCGATGTATCGGGCAGCTGTATACTAAATGTAGGCGGAGTGGATATACCAATATCTGCTCTGCTGTGCTTCTAGACGAAGCCACACAAGTAAAAGACAAACTCTTGGGGATACAGTCAAAGACTGGTAAGGACGCCCAAGAGAATATATTTATGAAGAAGGTGGTGTACATGTTCAGACACTATCCCTTCTTCTTTAAACCTATTCAGGATGGAACAACCAATCCGCGCATGGAGCTGGCTTTTCGCGAGCCGTCTAAGAGAATCACGAAGAACAATAAGACTACGCAGACGGGCGAGGCTCTTAATACGGTCATAAACTGGAAGAATACTACCAACAACGCCTATGACGGAGAAAAGCTACATTTGCTCTATCTAGACGAAGCTGGTAAATGGGAAAGACCTACAGACATAAGGGACGCCTGGAGGATTCAACGGACTTGTTTGATCGTCGGGCGAAAAATCGTCGGAAAAGCAATGGTGGGAAGCACCGTCAATCCGATGGACAAAGGGGGAAAAGAGTACAAAGACCTTTGGAGGGATTCAGATCCAGACGAGAGGAACAAAAATGGGAGGACTAGATCAGGACTCTACCGACTCTTTATCCCTGCAGACATGGCGCTGGAGGGCTTTTTTGACAAGCACGGAAGGGCCGTACATGAAGATCCTGAGTCCCCCGTTGAGGGCATTGATGGTGTAGACGTTGAGCTCGGAGCCCGTACTTATCTCAAAAACGAAAGAGAGGCACTGAAGCACGACGCTTCCGAGATGAACGAAATTATTAGGCAGTTTCCCTTTACTACAGATGAGGCGTTTAGAGATAGTATTGAGGGGAGCATTTTTAATGTGGGTAAGATTTACGAGCAGATTCAGTACAATGATGAGTTGTTCCCTAACCCTGTTGTTACTGGTAATTTTGTTTGGAAGAACGGAGAAAAAGACAAAGAAGTTGTTTTTTCTGCAGACCCAAATGGAAGATTTAGAGTTTCATGGATGCCACCTAATGAGCTTAGAAACAAAACTAAGACAGAAAAGGGCAAACGTGTTGCACCTAATGCAGAGCTGGGGGTGGGCGGGGTTGACTCCTACGACCTTGACGCCACCGTCGATGGACGGGGGTCGAAAGGAGCGCTACACCTTTACAATAAGTTTAGCATGGATCATCCATCAAACACCTTTGTACTGGAGTATGCGTCCCGTCCACCTTTGGCTAAAATCTTTTACGAAGATGTGCTTATGGCCGCTGTTTTCTACGGATACCCAATTCTCATTGAGAACAACAAGTACGGCATTGCAAGATACTTTGAATCAAGAGGTTACGATGGATATCTAATGGATAGACCTCGTCATTTAATGTCCTCTTCTGCCAAGGTCAACGTAAAGACTAAAGGAATTCCATCAAACTCTCAGGACGTAATTCAAGCTCATGCACACGCTATAGAGGCATACGTTCATGATTATGTCGGAGCAAATCACGAGACTGGAGAAATGGGAAAAATGTATTTTAACAGAACTCTAGAAGATTGGGTGGGGTATAAGATTGACAACAGAACAAAATTTGACCTTACAATCAGTTCTGGACTTTGCCTTCTGGCGTCTCAGAAGTACAAGCCAAAAGTGAAGCCGTCTAATTTCAATGAATCAAAATTTTTTCGCAGATACAAGTATAATTAAGGCCACCGCTACATTTACTATATTTGCAAAAATGCACTCCATCAACAATGTACGGTAACTCATCAAAGGCGGGTAAGTCCTTTCCAAATCCCCTTGCTCCGCAAGCAGAGAAGCAGTCAATCGAGTATGGGCTAAGCTATGCAAAGGCAATCGAGGCGCAGTGGAATGGCTCAACTCCAGATGATTCTGCAATAAACAGAAGGAATAGAGAGTTTCACGTAAACAGAAAATACGCTAGGGGAACTCAAGATGTTGACATCTATAAAAGACTCCTGAACACTCTTGATCCAAACAACAACGACGGAACCCTTTTGAATCTGGATTTTAGTCCAGTTCCTGTTCTTCCCAAGTTTGCAAAGATCGTATCTAATAAGATACTTTCTAGAGACCCATATCCAAACGTTGAAGCTATAGATCCTCTTTCCTCCTCTTACAAGGACAGGGAGAAAAAGAAGATGGCACAACTTATGAAGATGAGAGAGCAAATCATGTCTCTTTCACAGAGCACTGGTATTAAGCCATTTGGTGACGTCGAAAAAATTCCAGCCAGCGAAGAAGAGGCAGAGATTTTTTACGAAACCAACATCAAGGTTGATGCGGAGGTTGCGGCTCAACTTGCAGCTCAGGCAACACTTTCTTGGAACAAGTTTAATGAGACCACTTTTAGAAGAGCTGTAGAGGATCTTGTTTCTTGTGGCATGGCTGTGGTCAAACGAATCAATGACCCATCTTATGGGATTACCTTGAAGTACATTGATCCAAAAGACTTTGTTCACAGCTACACAGAGGACCCAAACTTTGGTGACATTAGTTATGCTGGATCCGTTAGAAGAATAAGCATTTCTGAGCTGAAAAGACTTGCGGGTGACAAGCTTACAGAAGAGCAGTACAAAAAAATTGCAGAAAAGTCTTCTAGTAGATACGGAAATGACTCATCTGCCCTTCACAGAACTCACTACGACAATCAGGCAAGAAGAACGGTTTTTGGTTATGATGAATATGTTGTTGAGCTTTTAGATTTTGAGTTTTTGTCAACGGATACAATGTTCTTTGAAGAAAAGGGCAATCGTTACGGAAACACTGGTTTTTTTACCAGAGGATACAACTACAAGGAAAGAACTGGGGGAGTATTTAAAAGAGTTCCTCACACCCTTGAGGTTACCAATGTTTATGGAGGGTTTTACGTTATGGGGTGCGGATACATGTTTGATTACGGCATGAAGACAAACATGCCTAGAAACATATACGACCTGTCTAGAACAAATCTTTCCTACTCAGTGGTGGCGACCAACTTGGAGAACATGGTTCCCAAGTCAATGATTGGAAGCACCAAGGGTTTTGCAGATATGCTTCAGCTGACTCACCTCAAGATTCAGCAGGCTATTGCAAAAGCTAAGCCCGATGGATTGATCATTGATATCGAGGGGTTGGAAAACGTACAGCTCGGCAAGGGTGGAGAGCTTCAGCCACTGGAGTTGCACGACATTTACGAGCAAACAGGTGTTTTTTACTACAGAAGTAAGAATCCAGAGGGAGGTTTTCAAAACCCACCGATTAGAGAAATTGGCAACAGCATCAGGAATATCAATGAGCTGATCAATCTATATAATCACTACCTTAGAATGATTCGTGACGTCACGGGCATTAACGAGGCCATGGACGCATCATCCCCTAAGGGTGACGCACTTGTTGGTGTAAGAGAGCAAGCTATTGCCGCTGGAAACAACGCCATCTACGATATAACAAACGCGGCGATGATTCTTTTCCAAAGAGTTTGCGAAGACTTGGTAAAGTGTCTTCAGGTCCTTCCAAGAGAGTCGGTTATTTTTCAGTCGTACTCAAACGCTATTGGAGACACAAATATGAATGTGATTTCTTCGTTTGAAGATCTTTCTATGTTCAATTTTGGCATTATCGTTAAGAAAAACATGGACGACAGGGAAAGGCAATTCCTTGAGCAGTCAATTCAGGTATCTATGCAGCAGCAAAAGATTGACCTTGAAGACGCTATGGCAATCAGAGAGATTAGAGACGTAGAGCAAGCGGAAAGGTTGCTTGCGGTAAGGAGAAAGAAAAAGGCGGCTGAAGCAGCTCAAATGGCTCAGCAAAATTCTCAGATGCAATCCCAACAGGCCCAACAAGCTGCTCAGCAGGCATCGCAAGCTCGTCAGCAAGAAATGCAGATGCAGTCTCAAATTGAGATGCAAAAAATTCAAGCTAAGGCTCAAGCAGACATTCAAGTTGCTCAAGCTCTCCATCAGTTCAAAAAGGAGCTGGAGATGATTAAAGCGCAGGCCACTCTTGGATTTAAAACTGACGATCAGGAGTTTAAGGAAAAAATTGAAGTTCTTAAGGAGGACAGAAAAGACGAAAGAGTGGACAAGCAAGCTGTTGCTCAATCAAAACTTATGAGTCAAAGAAAAGATCAAAGAGGCGAGCTATCTACAGACAACACCTCAGAAATCATGAGAAACCTTATTCAAAATGGCTGATTTAAATCTCGATATATCTCAGGAGCTAAACATCACAATAAGAAGGGGTGACACTCTGTCTTTTGATGTTACCGTAAAGGATACGGATGGAGACGCTGTTGACCTGACCGCGTACAACTTTGATATGGATATTAGATCTTCGTCAAACGTAAACTCAGCGTCAAACAGAAATGATGTAGTTCTTTCCAATACTCCTGGCGGTAAGAATAAGTTGCTTTTGTCTATTTCTGGGGCAGCTGACGGAACCCTTAGTGTCGATGCAACTAGAGAGGCTATTTCTCAAATTTCTCCTGGAACCTACAACTACGACATCTCAGCGAATCACGCCGTTAATGCCACGTCTCAGACTTGGTTTTTCGGAAGGTTTACCGTCAACAAAGACTTTACTCTTAGATAATGTCTGTGGAGTTTACCCTTCAGAAGAAAAAGAATGTGACCTTCAGTAAGAAAAGCGGAGAGTCAGAGACTCTTTCGGCAACTATTTTGGGGGGTACCTCTGTGAACTTTTCTATTACTGATCCAGAATCCTTTGACGAGGGCACCACTGGAGATTCAGTTGAGCTGAGTGACATTGTTAAAAACATAGACATCAGATTTGTTGCATCTACTACTGGTCTTTCAAACGGGGACGTAGTTCAAACATGGCTAAACAGCGGAAAAGAAACGGGCAAGGATTTGTCTCACCCAGAAAAACTTAATTTTAGATCCGATGTAGACAAGCCTATTTTTGACATAGGTAGTTCTAACAATCCATTTGTCAATGGTGCGGTTAAGTTTGTAGCTGACGCCACCAGTGATACTCACGAATCTAAGTTTCTTCACTTTGGAGGAACCGCCGAAGACGGCAGCAACGGAGAAAGATTGACGATTAGTGGCGAGTTTACAATGTATGCGGTGTTCTCTTTTGACAAATCTGTGCTTAAGGCCGCAATGTCTCCCCTTTGGGTCTACAGCACTATTAGAGAAACAACAAATCCAGTTTTTGAAGTTCTTTCGAGCGGAGGTGTCTTAAGAGTAAGGATAAGAGGTAACAATCAAATATCTTCGGATCTCGATTCAATTATTGACGTGGCTACTACTGGTGATGTTCAATCTAATATGACCACGGGTAATGGCGAATTGGTAGTCGTTGTTATTTCCAGGGATTCAAGCGGCAACTTATTATGTCATGACTTTAATGCTAAGGCATTTGTAAACGAAAAAAAGAGCATCGGTAGAATTAACAGTGACACACGCGAGGACATCTTTATAGACAGCTTTGGACCCAAGTGTGAAGTCAGAGACACTACTCAGGACCTTGGTGCGGCGGCAACGGATCCTGCTTCAGTTGCTCAAATTGCAGATGGGGATGCGGTGTATTTGGCAGAGTGGGGATTGTTTAGAAAAGCCATTGATGGTCAGAAGTCAGCAGCCCTTTCCAGGCTCCTTAAGAGTAAATATGAAATTACGTAAATTTGTCTCATGCACTGTATGAAGAACAATAATGCGTCTAACACTCCTAGAACCGCAAAAAAGGGCGGAAGGGTCAAAAAGAAAAGCGTAAAGCTTAGAATGGGCAAGCACAAGTCTCGCACTGGTGGCTTGACCAAGGCTGGCCGAGAGAAGTATAACAGGGAGACAGGCGCTAACCTCAAGGCACCACAGCCAGGAGGCGGTGCAAGAAAAAGATCTTTCTGCGCTCGAATGAAGGGCGTAAAAGGTCCTATGAGAAAAAACGGGAAGCCTACACGTAAGGCTCTTGCCCTTAGAAAATGGAAATGCTAAAAACAACATAAAATGCCACAAGGACCAGGTACATACGGTAATAAAGTAGGTAGACCCGCTGAAGCAAGAAAGGGAATGAAGGTTATCAAAAACCCAAAGGTAAAGGGGGTTTCAACTGAAGGCCTAACAAAAAGACAGGCCGACACCCTGAAAAGACACTCAAAGCATCACACTTCAAAGCACATAAAGGCCATGGTAAATGCTATGCTTAAGGGTTCTACTTTTTCTCAATCTCACAAAAAGGCTCAAAAGTCTGTCGGGTCGTGAGAGCAACAAAGAGGTGCCCTAAGACGGGAGAGAATAAGTGCTCATGCCGTGTTCAACCGATGAGCATGAATAAAGGCGGCAAGACCAGAAAAGACGCTTGCTATCACAAGGTAAAGGCTAGATACAGAGTGTGGCCTTCTGCATACGCCTCTGGCGCTGTGGCCAAGTGTCGAAAAGTCGGTGCTAAGAACTGGGGCAACAAGGGCAAAAAGAAGTAATGGCAGTTAGGAAAACAGCAAAGGGGCTTGCCCTCAAGCGCTGGTTCAAGGAAGACTGGCGTACACCACGCGGCAAGAAAGGATATAGCGGAAGCGACAGAACCTTTCGCCCCACGAAAAGAGTTTCTTCTAAAACACCCGCTACATGGTCTGAGCTGACCCCTGCTCAAAAAGCTAGGGCAGCAAAGGAAAAGAAGACAAAAGGAAGAGTGTCAAGGTATAAGCCAAAGCTTAGAAAGAAGAAAAAGAAATAACACTTATATTTGCAAAAACTACCAAACAAAAATGGCAACTACAACTGCAACTATTACGCTCTCTAGCTCAGATTTGACTGGCGATGCGTTGTCTCTCTCAACCTCAGCTACGCTGACCAAGGCTGACTCTGTGACTGGTCTCGATCAGACCACAGGCGTTTCTCGCAAAATCTTTACATCAACGTCACTCGTTAACATTTACGAGGGCAGTGAATACACAGCTGCAAAGGCTCACAAGATTTACTTGAGAAACCCAAGCACTGTGGCTACGGAGTTCTTTACCATTTCTATCGGTGACAGCGGAGGTACACCCGAGGAAATTGGAAGACTATACGCTGGAGACTGGATGTTCATGCCCTGGAGTGCTCACGATGCCAATAACGACATCTGCGTTACTCCCAGCGTTGCAACCGCTATGACTCTTGAGTACTTGCTCATCTTCGAAGCCTAATGGGTAGCGTAAGAGTAAATATCAGATTATCATCTACTGACGTTCTTGCCACGTCTGTTGACATAAACTCGTCTAATACCGTAAACGCGGATAGCGGAAACATCAACAGACTTAAGGTTCTTGCTACGGCCAAGGGGGACGCTTCCGTCCAAACAATTCACAAAGCAAATGAAAAGCTAAATAGAGCATACTTGTACGTGAAAAACCTTGGCAACGAAACAGAAAAGTTTGCATACGTTTTCGCTGATACATCATCAGACGATCCAATTATTGCAAAGCTTGGAGGTGGGGAGTTTTGTTTTGTTCCAGTAGAGCCAGCGACAACCTTGAAGATTTTCGCTACAGATGTTGATCAAGTCGTTGAGTATGCAGTGTTTGGTCTGGATAGCTCAGCAGTTAGATACTCATAATTCATAAGACATGGCAAAACTTACAAATACCAGCAACTTCAATAACGCAGCCTTTGGCCAGTATGGTAGCACGTACAGCAACACCATCGGCGAGTCGGTTCAGCCGCCTGCGGGCAGAGTTATTGTGGCCATTACGTTTCTTGAGGACTTGAAGCTCGACGAACTCACTGCTGAACATGAAGCCACGAGAGTCAACAATGATATTTCGTTCAACCACACCAACGAAGGTGCGGCATTGGCAGCAGCAAATGGTGAGCCGATTGGAACTGGAACTACCTTTCCTAAGGGCTTGACCATTTACGGAAGATGGACTGCAGTTAGTTTGCAGACCGCAGGAACGACGGCAGGTATCATCTGCTACTTCGCTCCTGAACACTAAGAAAAAAAACAATTTAATTTATGGAAAACGAAAACATTACTACCGAAGCTCCTCAGGTGGAGCAACCACAAGTAGAACAACCTCAAGTTGAAGCTCCTCAAGTTGAACAAACTCAGGAGTCTCAGCCAGAAGTACAGTTCTTTGACAACGCGGAAGACTTTGCTAAGTCCATGCAGCAGACTCAGGCCCAGCCTGATCAGCCACAGGAAACACAATACGTAGATCCTGAGGCCGCACCTGCTGAACCGACTCCACAGCAAGGTCAGCCGCAATACACGAATCAACAAGTCGAAGAGGCTATGTTCGGATACCTCAGCGAAAGGCTGGGTAGAGACATTAACTCTTTCGACGATTTGACATACATGGAGCAAGAAGCTCCACAACTGGACGAAAGAATTCAGAAAATCTCTCAGTTCGTACAAGACACAGGGCGATCTCCAGAGGACTATTTGGCTTATCAGAAAATGGACCCCTCTAACATGGATGATATGTCTGTGCTTCTTGTCAACACTTCGTTTGAATATCCAAATCTTTCAAATGAAGAGGTAAGACTTTTGGTAAGCAGCAAATACAAGACTGACCCAGAAGTTTATTCTGAGCAAGAGGTTCAAATCTCTAGACTCCAGATGAAGGTCGATGCTGAAACGGCTCGCAAGAGTATTGATGAAGTTCGGGAAACGTACCGAGCGCCAATGCAAGAGCAGGCTGATTCAGAGGAGTCCTTTATTGATGACGAATGGTTGGCTAACATGCGACGCGAAACATCCGCGCTTACGGGATTGGAGTTCGATCTCGGAAACGGAAGCAGTTTTCAGTTCGGTTTGGACGACAACTATCGGAATCAACTAATTCAGAAGAATGCTCAAATTGAGGATTACTTCGACCCTTACGTCAGTGAAGACGGTACATGGGATTACGACAAGCTTAATTCACACAGAGCTGTGGTAGACAACATTGATCAGATCGTTGCCAACGCATACCGACAGGGTATCAGCGACGGTCAAAGAAACGTTGTTACCAAGGTCGCTAATTCTAGTGTTGAGTCTCCACAGACAAACCCAAATCAAAACCCCGTTGACCCAATCAACGAACAGCTCAAAGGAGTAATCGGAAGCATGGGTCGCGGACTTTCTTTCAATCCTAGAATCTAAAAATTATGTCTTTAGTAAATCAGGTAGACGGTGGTTCTACCACTTCAGGCGGATCATTTGATCCGTCATCCAATTCGTTTATTACGAACGCATCCACCACGGCCCCAAATTTCAGACCATCACCCGAGAAGTACGATACTATTGGTAATCTCATTGGTGAATACGCTAAGCCTGATATTCGCGAGCAACTCGTCAAGACTTACGGTGATCAAGGTATCACTGGTTTCTTGAAGTTGACTGGCGCCATCAACGCTGCAGCTACTCAAGACGAAGTTACTTACTTCGAAGAGGGTAGACGTCACCACTTGCTTGACCCAGCTAACACTGTTGCAAACTCTTCAGGTGTTTGTGATAACGTTACTTTTGCGGTTGGTGATGGCCCACAGTTGCACGATGTCTTGTTGGACGTTAGCACTGGTCAAAAGTTCCTCGTTGTTCTCGTTGACGTAGACAACACAGCAGGCGGCACTCCTCAGGTTCACATGGAGACTTTGGACGGCAACACTTCTAACGGCGTTACTGCCAACACTAAGTTTGTTGTTCTCGGAAACATGTACCCACAGGGAAGTGAGCAGCCCAAGGAGTACTCTGAGCCAGGATTGGTGAAGCGTATTAACCCATTCATGATCATCAAGGATCGCTACCAGGTTACTGGTTCTGCCGCAACCAACGTCGGTTACGTGAACCTCGGAGGTGGTGACTACAGATGGTACATCAAGGGTGAGCAAGAGGCTCGCGCTAAGTTTGAGGACAAGAGAGAGATGATGATGCTCTTCGCGGAAGAAAATAAAATCGCAACTACGGCTGACCGCGTTGCTACTGGTTCCGAGGGATACTTCGCTGCCATTGCAAACAGAGGTATCACTAAGAGTGGTTTGTCTACCTCTCCATTCTCTGCTATGTCTGACATCGACGACATCATCAAGGAGTTGGACAAGGAGGGAGCTCCTGCTGAGTACGCTATGTACCTCAACAGAACTCAGGACTTGGCTATCGACGACTTGCTCGCAAACGGTATCGCCACTCAGGTGACTGCTGGTTTGGCTGGTCAGTTCGGTGCATTCAACAACTCTGCTGATATGGCTGTTGAGCTCGGATTTAAGAGCTTTACTCGCGGTGGCTACACTTTCCACAAGCATGACTGGAGATTGTTGAACGATCCTACTTTGTTGGGTGCTATGTCAGGCACTGGTTCTTTCCAGGGGGCTATGGTTCCAATGACGCAAGTTGTTGATCCTCAGTCTGGCGCTAAGGCTCCTGCTTTGGAAATGAACTACAAGGCTTCTAACGGTTACAGCCGTGAAATGGAGCACTGGGTGTCTGGTGGTGGTGTTCTCGGTTTCAACAATAACGGAGACCTCGGTAAGGACGTTGCTACGTTCCACTACCGCTCTGAGATTAACTTGATCACGAGAGCTGCCAACCAGCACGTTGCGCTCAAGGGATAATTAACCTGAAGTAATGAGTGAGGGCCTTCGGGCCCTCGCTCTGATCTTCATAATCTTTGAATTATGGGACTAGTAAATACTGAAAGAGAAAATCATGTTTTCCCCCTGTACCTTAAGGCACCTGCGGTAGAACTTAATGATGATTCAACTCCTGCGTTGCCTCTTGACACCAGCCTTATTGTTTTTGATATTGACAGTGGCGGAACTCAGTCTTTCACACTTGCTGATGGGACTATTCCAGGTCAAATCTTGACGATGATTATGGAAGGCGGAACCTCGTCTAACGACGTTGTTGTAACGATTGCCACGTATGTTTTTGCTGACTTTGTAAAAGTTAAGCTTGACCTTACAGACGAATCTTGCACGCTGATCTGGAATGGTGAGGCTTGGGCCCCACTTGCACTTGGTGTTGGTGAGCTCGACGCATCGTAATCTAAATCGGTAACTGAGGGGGAGGAAACGGCCTCCCTCTCTTTTACTATCTTTGCAGGGTGAAGCAATTTCTATTCATCAAGTCGGCTACAGAGTCTATCTCTATACCGTCGTCGGCTCTACTTCAAATAGAGTATACAAGCACAACATCTGTCAGCCTTTCTTTTAGAACAACAAAGGCGGGCAAGGGGGCCACAACAGTTGTGGTCCTGTCAGTAACCTCTGGCAAATCAAATGACGTAATTGCCAGAATAAATGGATTGGTTTCTGGAAACAACAATGTCCTTTCATTTAACGACGTAACAGATGTTTTTCCCGACGCTAACATTACGGGTGTATCGTCTATTACAACAACAGCAGACCCAAGTTCTTCAGCGGGGCCAACAGGAGCTACAGGAGCTACAGGAGCCACGGGGCCCACAGGGGCAACTGGTCCAGCAGGCCCCTTGTTTGGATCAATTACATGTGGATTTTTTGACGACATAGGAACCAGCACCCACTACCTTCCCCTAAACGGACCCCCAACAGAGACCACTTCAGACAACAACTCATTTACGGACTGGCTTTGCCCATGCAACATTGTTGTGAAGAGCGTGCAGCTTAGATTTTCTAATTTGAGCGGAGCAGGAAATCTCACGGTGACCGTTGAGAAGGATGCCATTGGAAGTGGGGTAGACACAGATGTAGAGTCAGAAACGGTGGCTGTAACGGCTACAGACGATCAGGACGTAGTCCACTTTTTGTTTGACAACGCAGCCCTTACAAAGGGTGAGAAGCTGAAGATCAAAATTACAGCTGATGCCGACGTAACTGGTAGCTCAAACAACTTTGCTGTTGTCGTTTACGAAGCAGACTGGGACACTAGATACACGCAGTCAAGCGGGGTAATCAGTTCTTGATTATATTTGCATAAGTTTTTAATTCTAATTCAATGTCACAAACAACTAGACGGGCTCCTGGGCGCCCCAAAAAAGCTCAGACAGAGGCTAATGCTCTGCCAGCAACACCGCCTCCAACTAAGAAAAAGGTGTCGCTCAAAAGAAAGGAGCAAGACACTCATCTCGCAAGAGTTTACGAAATTCCAACTGGAGGGGGTATTGCGTTTATGATTCCTCAAAGCGGAATAACTGTTTACGATTCTGAGATGGATTCAGTTAGAGAAATCAGATACTGCCCCAATGAACCATCTATTTGGGTTGACGAGCAAAGCCCTAACGCAAAAAGAGAATCTATCGTATTCAGGGACAGTAGAATTATTGTTCCGAGAGAAAAGCCAAACCTTAGAAATTTTCTGGACAAACATCCAGACAACATTGCCAATGGAGGCTTGGTTTTTAAGCAAATGGATCAAGCAAAAGACGCTGAGGTTAAGCTCAGCGAAGAGATGAATCAATTTGAAGCGGTTGCAATGCTTAGAAGCTCAGAGATAGAAGATCTTCTTGCTGTAGCCCTGTTTTTTAACGTCAACATTGACAGAAAAACCAGTGAGATAAAGTACGACCTTCTTCAGATTGCAAAAAAAACCCCATCTAAGTTTATCAACTCCTTCGATGACCCTGCGGTTAAAATGAAGGCCCTTGTGAGACAGGCAAAGGACTATCAGGTCATTAAGATTGCCAAGGATTCTGTTCGTTGGTTTGACTCTAACAGTTTGATTGTTTCTGTTCCCCACGGACAAAGTCCAGAGGACATCATGGTGAGATTCTTGCTCACAGAAAAAGGCTCGTCAGCAGTCGAAGATATCGAGAAGCAACTCGACCTCTAAGACCGATTCTATACCAAAACGAAGGGCCAGCCTAGTGCTGGCCTTTTTCGTATATTTGCCCAAACACCTAAGAATGATCAGCATATCGCTAGTATATAACGCAGTTAAGGCCTTGGCCAATGAAGATCAAAAGGGTTTTGTGAATCCGTACACGTTTAACGCTATGGCCTCTGTTGCCCAAATGAACGTGTACAACGAGATCATGAATGGCGCTTTCGAGGCTTCTAGATTTACCACCTCAAGGTCTGACGTTAGGGGCACAAGCTCTAAGTTAAACTCAAATAAGCAGCATAGAAGCTTTTATGTGTCTACCGATACGCTTATAAACGACTCACAAAATCAGTTTTTACTTCCCGTTGACTGCAACAAGGTTGTTTCTGTTTACAAAACAAACACTCTTTCTGAAGTTGGATCCTCAAACATTATACCTATTCCTATTTCTTTTGACTTTGAAAAATCTGGACTCTATAAAAGGGGCAGATATGCTTCTCTTGGGTCACCCACCAGCGACGACACTAAGTTTTTAAACCTGGCAGCATTTGTTTCTGGAAGAACGATAAAGGTGCCAAAATTAAGTGGCTCTGACGATATTACTATTGAATACTATAGATCTCCAGGTTCCTTTAATCCAAACGGAGTTTTGTCTTCTTTAAAGCCAGCTCTTTCGTTTGATGTAATTGACCTGCCCACTCTTGACGGCACTGTAAGCGAGTACGTTATAAACGATGCAGATTCTCAAAACTTTGATGTTCCACCTGCGTTTCTTAGTGAGGTTGTTAATGAGGTGGCCAAGCTCGTAGGAGTTCAACTTGAGGAGTCAATGGTATATCAGTATGGGGCAGTAGAAGAAGCTGGAAAAGAAACAAAACAAATTAACTAATGTCAAATAAGGGCAGAATAGCAATTTCAGACATCGTGCAGGACATTATGTTCTCAATAGAAGACGATGATTTTTTGTCAAACACTTCGGAGGTTGTTGTAACAAACTACGCTAGAAGGGCACTTAAAGACATGGATTTTGACTTTGGTCAAAACATTAAGTCCAGCAAGCAAACTGTCAACACAGTAACGCAGACTGTAAACCTCCCTTCTGACTGTGTAGATATTGTAAAAATTGGTGTTGTAGGATCTGACGGCATGGTGTACGTTCTTGCAAATAACAAGAACATAAACTATTCCCATTCAGAACCCACGACTGGAGGCACGGACTCAGTTCCCGATAAAACGCCTACGGCCACCCCAGGTGGCTCTTCTGACTCAGAATTCAATCAGTTTATCTTTCACAACTATTTTGCCAATGGCACATACGGTCAGCTCTATGGGCTGGGTGGGGGACAGAGGTACGGTGAGTATAGGGTTAATTGGGATCAACTAAGAATTGAGTTTTCTTCTACAAACAATCTAACCGAAGTTGTTCTTGAATACTTGACTGATAACTATCTAGACGCAAGTCCATTTATACACACCTACGCAGAAGAGGCTCTTAGGGCCTACATCTATTACCGACTCATTGAGCGAAAGGCAAGTGTGCCTATGGGCGAGAAGCAAAGAGCAAGAAAGGAATACTACAACGAGCTTAGAAAAGCAAAGGCTAGACTGTCCTCCTTCACGAAAGAGGATGCTCTTCAGGTCATTAGAAAGAATTTCAAGCAGTCTCCTAAATTATGATTACAAACCTTAGGCCTAGGATTCTTAACAAAGAGTCCTCTCCTAGTGTCATAAAAGGCACGGATATGCTTGATGCTGTCAACATTGTAGCTGACGGCTTGGAAACCAGCGAGCAAAATACTGTCAAAAAGATTCCAGGAACCATTGATGTTTTTTTCAATGATTCTGATGATGCTTTTCTAAACACCGTTCTTGGAGTAAGCGTCAACAAAACTGCTGTGGTTTTGGGTCACTGCGTAGACAAAGAGAGAAACAGAGTTTTCTACTTTACTAGCGAGTACACAGCAGGTTCTGACACTCAGTCAAATGGAAAAATCTACATGATGGAGCAATTCGCTCCTGATGAGATTAAAATTGTAATTCTTGGACTTATTAGCGATATACTTCCAGAGGACTTTGTTGCTGCAAATATCATTCGAGTTCCCGTTTTAGAAGAGGAGTATAATCTTGATGAAAACTTTGGCGGAGTTCAGGAGGATCAAGACACTATCATCGAGTTTGATGACTCGGTTGACGTCACGGATATTCAGGGAGAAATAACCGTTATATCTACTCCTAACTTCCCCAATCTGGTAGTCAACCCCCTCGAAGAGGCACCCAGCACAACTGGATTTTTAACAATTCAAAATACAGGGGGTGCCATTGCTTACCAAACACTTTTTGAGTTTGGGGAGGGAATAAACGCCGAAGACCCTCAGGACCACTCAAGAATAGAGATGTCTATAGGGCAAGAGGCTTTATCAGAGCTTGCTCCTGGAGATACTTTTAATTTACCAATAACCATCACCACGGAAGGTGGAGTAGAGGCTGGAACTTATGAATTTTTTGTGACTGTAATTAGTCAAAATTACACTCAGGTCATACCCGTTCAATTTGCCTTGAATATAGAGGTTAAAACATTGGTTGATCCTAAGTTTAGCATATCTATTCAAACGTCTGGGCCTTCAAGTGCTGACTATACTTATGGAGAAAACGTAACTCCGTCAATCTCTCTTGGCCCAATAGAAGAAAACAGCGGTATTGATTCTGAGGCCACAATCACCTTTGTCAGAGAGGTCACACCCGATGACGAGGTGTCTCTTCCTTTGGGAATATCTTTTGAAATTGATACCGCGCAAGAAGCCTTAGAGCTTTCAATAGGCGAATCCGACATCGCGGGATCTGAAGTAATAATGGGAGGATTTGAGGCAACCTTGACTGACGAAAACACTGTTGCTCAGTTTAAAATTAAGCTTAGGGACAATAATGGTCCGTTTGAAAATGTTGTATACGACAGAACCATACAGTTTTCAACTTCTGCAAATTTGATTGCCTATCCAGGCTTTAACTCTGATGGCTTCTCTTACGAAGATATAGATGTGCAAATAGCTGTTTCAGTGCTTGAAGAGGTCATTGTGCTTCCAGCAGACATTGGAACAACAGGATTTAACAATCAACAATTTGGGTTGCTTCCTCACCTCACTAACGAAGAAAATGAGTCTGAACTAGGGGTTGATGCGGAAACTCTAGATGGCAGCTCCGTCACAGTGACAGTAGGCACCATTTATAATAACGGCGATGAAGATGGTCACTTTTTCTTAAACCTTAGGGGCTCCACCCAGGGATATGGGTTGGAGCAGCTTGCTTCTCTGAACAAAGTCGGCCTAAGATATAAAATAGGAAATGTAAATTCGGGAGACTGGAAGCAGATGTTTAGTATGACATCAATCTTCAATGCTGTTAGTGGTCTTGACGATGGATTTCCACCAGGTTCTGATATAAGTTTGTTTTCAGAAACCCTTGCGGGGGGCAACAGCCAACAGCTTCATATTAGAATTGAAAATATCGACGATACTTGTCGGGCAGGAGTTTTGGACACTATTGGAGAGACCTATGAAGGTGATGTTATTCTCTTTGAAAACAGTTGGATTGGGGCTCTGGGTGTTTTGGAAATGCTTCGAGTTGAGGTTCATCAAATTCCTTCTCCAGACACAAACCTTACTGATGTAGGCAGTGAAACGTATAACAATTCGGGTTCTACAAACCCATCAGTAAAAGGTTTTATGGACATAGAAACCATAATATCTACGGCGGAGCCAATAATTGGCCCTACCATTGTAGAGTCTAGAGGTCGTCAAACAACTGCTCAGCTTGACTCTACTGGTGGAGGTCCACTTGGGGGTGGCTTGACAACATACTACCCTAAGCAATTTGCCAGCATTTTTACAGATCCAAACCAACAGCTTTTGGATAGCATTCAAGCCAATGATGGATCTGTGTATAGCGGATCCACTGACGACGGCGACGGCGTTGGGTTTGCTGTTGCAAACACCTCAGTTGCAGCGTCAGGTGCAGCCGACCCTACCATAACCATATCTGTAAGTGTTACTTTTCAGGAGCCAAACTTTTTAGGGCCTTTTGGATCTGGCTTTGAAAATCACGATCCCAACCCCTTCCAGGGCACTTTTGGAGCTGTAGGCAGTCTAGGGCCAGTTCTTGTTTATACAGAGCCTTATCTTATTGGAAGTCAAGAACTTACTGACTTTGATAGCAAAGACTTGTCCAGCTATCCTTTCTCAGCGTACAATTCGTCCCTAGCGTATGGTAACAACGGAGACGGTCACGCTGAATTTGGCTCTTGTAGGCAGTTCTTTACTACAATTCCTTCATCAAGTGTTGTTTTCTTTGCCGTAAAACCAGAGTTCAGCAGTTATATAACGTTTCTACAGACCCCCTCAAGCGAGTATTCATACGCTTTTGAAGATGACCATTATGGGTCTTTTTGCGGAGTAAACGTAAACGTAAACGGTAACTCAACCACCTTGGGTAACAACACCAACAGAGTTGTATTTCCGCTTACGAACGAGCAGTGGGACTGGGTGCATTCACAGCCTGACTTCGGAGGGGCTCCACCTACACCTTCAAGGTTTGATGTTGACCCCACTCCTTCACCCCTACCGTTTAATGACGAGTCCATTCAACAGGTTGTTGCAAGGCCATCATTTAGAGACTCAAGTGAAGTTGGATCGCTAACTTCACGCCCTAAAAAGATTGTAAAAAAGTCTGCTAGTTCAAACAAGACGAAAAAAAGAGGCTATGGCAAGTAATACAGATAGAGCCAAGTTTGTAAACACGAACCCAAAAGAAAACACAATACTTGCGTTTACAAACGGAAGGGGAGAGCCTCGTGCCATAAATGTAGAAAGGTGCATAGATGAGCTCGGTCAAATCCCGTCCCTTAACGCGATATCTCTTGACGAAACGGATCAAAACGATTTTAAATTTGCTTGCCCAAGAGTTCACTTGTTGCCAATTTCTTTTGAGTTTGATTTTGATCCAGATAAATCTTCTGGGAACTTTGAAAACACAGATGGATTTCAGTTTTCTTATCAAGTTGTTTACAAAAACGGATCTACGAGTGCCATTGCCCCGTACTCCGACGTTGCATATCCGCCAGCAATAATTAACCTTGGTCTCAAGACTTTGGCTGAGACTGAGGTAGAAAACAGGTGTGTGCTATTTATTCCCAAGCTGTCTGCAGAGGCCAAACTTATAAGGCTCATATCCAGAGAGGGGAATAACGACAATCCTAGGGTTATAGATCAATTTAGAGTAGACGTACAGTCTAATGACTTCATAATTACCGATGACGATTTTCTTGGTCAGTACAGCTTTTACAATGACAAAATCGGTGCGCTTCTCTCTGAGATTGACGCTACAAAAACGTTTGATAACGTTCCTAGAAACGCTAAGGCTCAAACCGTCGCGGACAACAGGGTTATGTATGGAAACTATACCGAGGGATACGCCAACATAACCACTGACGTAAACTTAAGTGTAGAATTTAAACAAGCACCGCCTCCTGGGTTTTCATTTGAGCTAAAGGCAGTTCCTTACGTATTCAGAAAAAAAACAGATAAGGCTTCTGGAGAAGCTGGTTCGGCAGATCTTGGAAGACAGAGATTTAAAACAAACTCTGGTTTTGTACTGGATACAAGTGGGTTTCCCGAAAGCGTACCCGTGGGAGTTTACACAGTTTCTATAACTATTGCCCCTAAAAACAATTATCACATTTTTCTTGGAACGGGTGAATCCCCTAACTCTAGAGAAAATCCGATTGTTGGAGCTGGTCCTACCGCCTTAAGTGATTTTATTTTTAATCAATCTACAAGTGCTCTGGCGGGTTCGTCTGCTGCTCCCTCTAAGGTGATTAGAGGTAGAGAAATGGGTGCGGCATCTCAGTCCGACACAGCTGGACTTCCTGTTGACGGAGCTCTAAGAGCATCCTATTTTAACGGAGGTTACAACACAGCCTCAAGCGTGACTTGGGATTCAAGCAATGGAGACCTGCACCTTACGGATATAGGAAGGTCGTTTAGCTCTCCGCTCGTATTTAAGGGTGAACCAGTTACTTTTTCTACAACAATTCAAGTAAACTCATCCACTGAAAGGGATGTTTTTTCTAAGGCTCTCATTCATGGGCTTTGCGGATTGCACCCTAACTCAAGCCCTATAGATGTATTCGGTTCTCAAGTAGCTCCCACATCTAGTCCTGCAAATTACTTTAAGGAGGTTGCCTATGATTTGGGCCTTAATGATGACTCAACTTTTTCAGCAGAGGGAAGCTTCTTATCTGACCTTGTTTGTTCCGTTTCAAGCGGATATAACAACTCAGACGTATCTGGCGACATGTGCTCAAGAGAGCCAGATGGGTTTTTTGTAATCAATAAGGCCACGATGAGGTTTTGTGGTGAGCCAGCAAGGGGTTATGCTGGACAGATAGATGATCTTCTCTATGAATATGATCAAGACAAAAGCGGATATGGAATGTTTATGTCTTTTGCTCATGCGAAGGATGTAAATGTAAAAACTGTTGTGCCTCTTCCAGAGGGTAAGTTTGGGTCAGCATCTAGTCCAGGTGCAGCTGCTCAGTCTTTCGAACTGTTTACTAACAATATAAATGGATCTAATGACGATGTAGTAAGAGCAAGAAGATTTTTTGCTATGGGAACTGGGGACTGGGACTACAGGGTTGATTCTAACGGAAACAATCAAATAATGTGGCCGTCTTGCTATAGGCAGTGGCAAACCCCAGACGGCGCCCTAAATGGACCGTCTAGAATTCAAAACACAAACCCAGAAGATCTGCAAACCTATTTAGAGTCAGCTACAATAGATCAAGGGACTGTTGCTCTTTCTTCAAGTCAACCCGATCCAATGCCCGCTCCTGTATTACCAACAAGGCAATACGATGACGGTAAGATTTTTGAATCAAATGATTCCTTTAGAAATACGTTGTATCATCCAGCGCCTATAAAAAAATGGATTATTGCTGGCGACGAAAACAGCGAAGTATTACCTAGTGACAAATCAGACTCATACTGGAACACTATACACGGTGGCGCGGGCTTTACAGTTAACATCGACGTGCCAAACGACTCGTTTGACAATGCCTTTCAAGATGCGGGTCAATTCTTCGTCGCGGGAAATCCATCAACAATGCTGGGAGACATAAGTAAGCATTACTGTGGGTACCTTAAAAACTACAATAATGCTGGTTATTTTCAGTTCGGCAGGGATATTGAGTACACCGCCCCCCCTGACACCGTAAACGTTTCTAATTACTTAGATAGGGGAACTCTTTCGTTGGTTGATGGAGAGATGGGGCCTGGAGGTATGAACGGGTTAGCTGCATCTCAGTTTGGAAACAGATCTGATAACTCTTCATTTGGGCTTCCTTTTGTCATGGGAACCCACGACATTAACGGTGATACATCATCAAACGTGATGGGGTCCATGGCAAACATACGTGGAACTGTTACAAATTTTGGGCTTTTAGGATATGTAGATAATTGCCCAGGATACCTTGTATCTGAAATTGTAGCTAGAACTCCAGAAACAGTAAACTCCAATTATAATGGAGCTTTTGTTTTAGGAAACAGCAGTGGAAGTTCTCAACTTGCTCAAAGCTTTGCTGTTGTAGTACCACAATATGCAGACGTTGGTTTTGCCTTAAATGATGTATTGCTGGGTGAGGCTCAGCCGCTTGGTGTTGTCTTTAGGTCTCCGCTGACAAGTGGATACTTTTCATCTTTTTACTCCGACCCAGGGGCGCTTGTAAGTTGTATTGACACTAGAGATACTGCTGATATGGCGGGCACCATAGCTCAGGGTAATTACTTGAGCACAATTCAACCCGTTCAGACAAGGCAGCCTCCAGCGGGTTCAACTGGATCAGCAATAGTGGTTTCTGGGGCATCTATAAACACCTCTTCAGAAGAGCTTGGATACAACTCGTTTAAGACAAAAGCAAATCACGAATTTGGTATAGTTTACTATGACGAAAGGGGGAGACATGGGGCTGTTCAGCCCGTAGGCTCTGTATATGTGCCTGGATATGATACAGAAGACCGAGGCAGTTCCTTAAAGGGAGCAGCAAAAGTCAAAATGGAAATCAATCACGCTCCTCCCTCTTGGGCGACAGAATATAGGGTGGTTTACTCTGGAAACACTTCGGTTAGTGAATTTATTCAACATACCGTCGCTGACGCTTTTGTATCCTCAAAAGCTCCAGGCAGAATATACGTTTCTCTAAATCACCTTCAGTCTAACAAGATTTCATACGCCGAGTCATACGGAGCAGTCAGCCTAGATGATGGCACCAAGTCGCTATACCGATTCAATCAGGGTGACAGACTTAGGATTATAAACTATTCCAATGTGTCTGCGGAGCTAGAATATGCTCCAAAAGATTACGACTTTAGAATTGTTGATTTAGAGATAGTTGGTCCAGACATGGACAATCACCCTTTTCCAAACGAGTCTGATCAGGCAAGATTTAATGGTGAGTTTTTGGTCTTGGAGGACAACAAAGAGGCTAGTGGGTTTAGGGTTGAAGACATTTTGGCTGACACCTCTGGTAACGTAACTAGTTTTTGGGGAAACAGATGCCTTGTAGAGATATACAGACCATCCAAGGGGCTTGGAGATGAGTCTAGGCCTTATTTCGAGCTTAATTATGGAGGAAAAATTTTAAGCGGTCCCACACATCAGTTCAACACTATCTTGATGACTAAGGGTGATGTTTTTTACAGAAGCGTACCCATGAACGCTCAAACTATAACTTCTGACGCATCTACAGAGCAGACTATTGGCGAGTACACTAGTCTTATTCAAGGAAGCACAGACAATGAAACATCCGTGCCCAATCCTGTTTCGTATTACGTTGAGTCTGAAACAGTTACAGATTTATATAAGTCTGATGCAAAGAATTATGGGAGAGTGCATTTTGTAGACCGATTTGCCGATGAGGTAGAAAGGCCTTCTAGCATATCGTTTTCTGAAAAAACATTTCAGGGCTCTTACGATCTTAGATATTTCTCTTTTCCAAAAATAGGAAACTTCAAAGACCTTCCTAGGTACAGTGGAGGCATTGATGTGATGGACTTTCAGGGAACTAACATAATGAGTTTTAATGACTCAAAAGTATACTACATTCCAGTCTCTAGAGACGTCCTCACAACAGGCAATACGGATGCGATTGTCGCAAGTACAAAGGTGCTTGGGTCTGAAATAGCAATACCGATTGACGGGGGCTCATCAAAAAGACCTGAGTCGGTTATCTCTATTAACAACGACTTTTTCTTTTTTGATGAAAGGAATGAAAGAATAGTCATGATTAAAGGGGGTAGAACTCCAGTAATTGTTACAGACGCAAATGTTGATGCTTACTTCAAGTCTGAAGTTCAAAAATGGAAGCAAAGTGGTGCGTTCAAAGCACCCTCTGGGTACGACCCGATGAGGTCAGAGTACTTAATATCTCTCTCTTCGCTGGAAGATGGCTACATATATCACGATCACGTCTCAGCAAGAGATCGAATGCTTACAATGGGGTTTGACTTAAAGACGAATAAGTTCTGGAAGTCAAGGTATTCTTTTGCGCCTCACTTTTACTCTACCCTTAACGGAAAGCTAATTTCTTATCACTCAGAAAAAACTCTAACTCACCCAAACACTGTTGGAGATGAAATAGAGTCTCCATTTGTTCTTCCGCAGATTCACAATGACACTTCAAAGAGGAATAAGATCTACGGAAAAAAAGTTAGATCCAGCCTATGTGTTTCTGCTAATGCCAACAACTCAAAAACAAAGGAATTTAACGTTGTTGTTTTGGATTCTGACAACAGGTGGGAGGCTAACCTGTACACACCCACTGGGGCCTCTGCAATACCGTTTGGCAGGTTTAAGGGTTACAACGATAAGTACTACGGAAAAATTGTTGGAGACACCACCGTTGCGGCAGAACAAAGAAAGTCCCAGATAACAAAGAGAACAATTCAGACTATGCCCTATGCTTTTGACGAAAGGCTTATTCCGTCTACGGGGCAACTTCTTCAGTCTCAATTTTTGGGTCCAAGAGGGTTTACTTTTGTTGACGAAAATGGAGAGATTTATGGAGTTAATTCAACTGGAATTAAGTACATGGAGTTCCAAGTTGTTATGTCTAAGTCAAGCTCTGCGTTTACGGCTCCACTGGCCATTGGGAAAAACTCTATTCTTTATGAATCTTCACCTGGAGGATCTCAAATGGTTCCTTTGGGATCAGGACCTAAAAACACTCACTCTTTTAATAGAAAGGCGTTTATAGCTGCAGACACTGAAGACACGAACAGAACAAGAAAACTCGTAATAAGGGCTCCTTGGAATCAAGTTGAAAACTACTGCTTGCAAAACGGTCACGAAGACGTAATTGAAAGAGTTACTACTGATGAGTTTACTTCAAATCCGAGCGTAGTCTTCGGGTTCTTTACTTCTGTCAATAATGACGAAACAGGTTACAAGATATTTGATATAATTTTTGCCCCGTACTACTCCATGTTTTTTGGAAAATCTGTGCAACAAGATGGGTCACTAAACAACCTGATAAGCCTTTTTGACGGTGAAGGCATTTTCAGTGGAGGCGATCAAGCTGAATATGTGTGGGACTTGAACGAAGACGGCCTCGTTAATGTGAGCGACCTCTTGATATTCTTGACAGGGTTTGGAGAACCATTTGGAACAGAAGATTTGTTGGGCTTACTTGCGGAATTTGGTTCAGGCGTGGAAGATGAAAGCACAGTTGATTTTGATACTATAGGCTCTTTTACTGCCGCACAATTTTTAAATCTTTATAATGGTGAGCGAAAAGAAATTCACTCTGTGTATAGCAATCAGCTAAACGCTCCTGAGCTTACGGGCAGATACATGAAAATAGACCTTGTTTCAGACGACGCACAAGATGATGCTCAGTTGTATGAGATTATGGTTGATCACGACAACAGAGTAAAGTCTCTTTCAAGAGGAACTAAATCGAAAAAGAAGTAAATTTGCAAAAACACTAATCATGCCAGCCTTAATTATAGCAGGTGTAGTAGCAGTTGGATCTACACTTTTTGCCAACCATAAAAGAAAGAAAGCAGCGGAGGACGCTCAGGATTTGCTCCAAGCTCAAGTCAACGCGAGAAACGAGCTTATCGATGAATATGAGAGCGGTTTGGCTCAGCTTATGCAAGACTACGAGGATGGGAAACTACCTGTTCATAAGGTGGTTCCAGAAAAGGGAAAGGTTGGTGAGTCCGCTTATGATGCCGTAGAAACCGCAAAGTCAGACAGGGCTATTGAGTCGGTTATAAATGAAGGGAAAGATATGGTCACTCAAGCGGCCAACGTTTCCGACCCACGAATTAAGCAATTTGTGATGCAAAAGGCTCACAAAGATCACGTAAGAAACGTGGAAAAGGCTCAGGCAGAAAGTGTTGATAGAATTATGTCAGCCCAAACTCAACTTGGTGCTGCAGAGACTGATGTAAACAAACAGTTTGCTCAGGCCAAAAATCAAGCTGAGTCTCAGTACGCGCAGCAGGTTCAGTCTTACATGCAGAACGAGCAGAACCGACTCAACAATCTTATTGCCCAGCAGGGCGAAAATGTGATGGGGGCAGAATATGATGCTGGCATGGTTGTCCCAATGGCTCAGGCTCAGAACGCTGCGGACTTCGGGGCTACCGCAACTAGCGTTGCTGGTTCGTTTGTACAGGACGGTATTAAAGTTCCCTATGCGGATGAGGGATACAAGGTACGCCTTCCTGAAAAAAACAACGTAGACTACCTTGCTAGGTTTGATCAAATGATGGGTGATTCTGGGTCAAGTGTAGCGGACGCATTTTCTTCTATTTCAGATGAAAAAAGACAGGCTGTTTTGGATAAATACAAAGCAAATAGAGACGAGGGAAAATTCTTTATGAGCAAAAGAGCTCAAGAAGGGCTTAGAAACGGTGGTTTTACTCAGGGTGAATTTAATCACGGAGATCCAGACAAGCCAGAAACGGGCAATGATCAAGTCCTTCTCGACCAAGAAGATCTTAAAAGAGTAATGGATGAGGGCGGTGTCAATAGCTTTGATGATTTAATGGCAGCTGTGCCACCTCAAATTATTACAACTGGAGGGGAGATTGTTAAAAACGACAAGAACTCTGGAGATGAAGAGGACTTGACCGACGCTACTGATATTAACAACCCGATAAAAGTTGAAGATATAGATTTTAGGGATCAAGACATTGCTCAAAAAGCAATGAATGATATTCTAACGGCAAAGGATGGTCGCAAGCTTTTTGCCAACACAGGAAAAAAGAACAACAAAAAGACTCAGCAGGACGTAAGAAAGGCTGAGATGATGCTTGCAGCATATAACCGACACCTTTTGGCTCAGCCACAGTTTCAAAACACATAAAAATGGGCGAATACTTAGATCAGTTTCAAAGGTTCTCTGAGGGCATTTCTCAAACATCCCAACAGGGTATTCAGGGTTCATACAGAAAAATAACTGAGGCTCAAAGAGCTAAGGCTGTCAGCGCTCAAAATCAAGCCAAGTCAAGAAGAAAGCAAGAGCTCGACCTGTACAAATCCCTGTACGGGGAAAATCGTTTGTCTATGGCTGATTGGCAACAGGCGGACATTGAAATGCAGTCTCAAACACTTCTTGATGATTGGAGAAACGAAAGGGTCTCTGACGAAGAAATGATGAAAGAGCTTCAAAGCATAGGCACTGCAGCTGATCAATATCACAAGTCGTGGGAAAGCGCATTGGGAGATCCTGATGATTCAGGAGATACAGCTACGTACTACGGAAACGTAAATATGGTGACCGATTTTGCATCAAGGGGCATAAATGATTACGAAGATTCAGATCAAATTCCTGTAGGTTTTCAAAATGGATTTGAAGGGATTACAGCCATCAACAACGACCGAGAAAGCAAGCTAACTGCTATAAACGTGGGTGTCGGGCAAGAGCGTTTTATAAACAGCTTTAAGGACCCAGTCAGCGGGGAGTGGATGATTACTATGGGAGACCCGTCTGATCAAAACTCTCACAAAACTATGCCTAGAAAGGCTTGGATTGAACAGCTTCCAGGGCCTGGAACGTTCTTGCCAGAGCTTACCGACATAAACCTTCGGACAATGCCTGAGGTTGCTGCATCAACCGTAGTTTCTAACTACGTAAAAAACAGACAGGATGTAGACGCAGCCCTTACAGAGTGGTTTAACAATGAGATGATGACCAACAAGCGTTTCAAAAAAGAAATTTGGAATCAGTTTGGCGAGAGCTTTTTTGGAGATCAAGACACCAAGCTTAAAACATCTAAGGACCAGTGGCTTACAGATGGGTTGCTGGATATAAAGTACGACACAAGAAGCTATCAGCTTGGTTTCGAAGGAGTTGGAGGATCATGGGAGGCTATGGTCAACGACGCTAGGGACGAGTTTATACAAAAGTACAAGGCTCAAAACGCTGAAAAGGTAGAGCAACTTGACATGTCGATGGAGGCTGCTGACAGCAGAATTAAGTTCGAGATGTTCGAAAAGGACAACCCAGCGGAAAGAGAAAAGATTTTCAAGGCCTATGAAGATGCGGACAATAGAAGTCTGCTTCAGAGGGGAGCTAACGCCATGTTTGGTGCATTCCCTGCCTACAGCCCAGACGTAATCGACAACATCGACAGAATGGTTGAGATCCCACCGACGCCGCTCAAGGCAGGCTCGGACTCTCAGGTTCATGCAGTAGCGCTGGACAGAGACAAAAGAATGATTGCTAAGGTTGTTACCATGATTCCTGGTGAGCTTAGTGAGATTCAAATTGCAGCTGGACTTAGCGAGGCTCCAGAGACTGAAAGTGTTGAGTACGTTTTGATTGACGAGACCATTGAGCCTAACTTCTTCCAAGAGGTTGGCAAAAAGGTTGATCCAAAGTCTGGAAATGCAGTGGAAACTGGTAGGGAACACCTTGAAAGAATGTACCTTAAACCAATTCAACAAGGCGAACAGCGGCCCATGATTCCAGAGGTGCAGACTGGAGAAACTCAGTTATTGCCTGGAGAGCCAGCAGACATTCAGCCAGATCTTGAATCCGTGTACGGAAATCAAGACAGCACAATGACCAGAGATAGAGACCTTGCCAGAGCCCTGAAAATAACTTTTGGTAACAATCCTAATTGGGGTTTCTTGTACAACGACCTTGTTGAGGCCATGAATGAAGATCCGTCATTGACCAATAAAATAATGCAGGGCGCTCTTGAGGGTAGAATCCCGATGGTCATAAACGGAGAGGTTGTCTACGAAACAGTTAGATAACTTATATTTGCAGCATGCCACTACGTTCAGGATTTAGCTCGCCTCAGTCTGAGGTACAATCAATAATTGAAGACTACAGAAATCAGGGACTGCCAGACGAACAGCTTGAAAAAAGACTTTCGGAGGAGTTTGCCCCTGAGATGTGGGAACCGATTCTTCACCCCAAAGAAGAACCGAAGGATGACCTTGAGTCAAGACTCGTGTCTCAAATAGGGGAGAAGCCTGAACAGCCGTCGTTTCCTCAGGATATATACGACGAGTTTCAATATGACTTTAGGAACCCGCTGATTAAGCCATTGCCTCCAAAAGGAGGCTTTGTCACGACTGACGGTACGTACAACAAAAGTCTTGAGGCATATAACTCTCAGGCTGAAAAAAGAAACTTTAGAGCTAAGAAGCAGTCCGCTGTGTTTGAGCTCTACAACAATCAGGTAGATGAGTACAACTACAATGCTCAGGCCTGGAATGACGCAGCAGAGGATATTCTTGAGGACGAAAACAGGGAGTTTTACGAGTCCACAATCAAAATAGACAAGTCTCTTGCTGCAATCACGCAGCTTCCAGAGAGGGTAAACCCCTACAGCTGGAAGTCAGCACTGGGGGAACAGCGCAATACAGGAAAGTTTTCTCCGCTGGACTTTGGCACACATATCTTCGCACAAAAGACTGATACTGACATTCATAACGAAATGCTCAGGGACGAAGGCTATTTAAGCGCCATGAAGAATCCCATGGACGAAAGCTTCAACCTCGGATCGTCTGACTATCCTGTTCTTGTAAGCGGATCACCTGACGACGTTATGTCTCAGGTCAAGATGATTTACGACGAACGAAACGACAAAAACTTTGCAAGTGACCCCGCTTTTGTGGCTGCCCTTAAAGAGAAGATGAAAAGAAAGGATTCGTACCGATCCGCATACATGAAAGAGTGGTTTTCTAAGTACGCTAAGGAGAACGTCTTTGACCTAAAGAATATGACCCCAGAGGAGATGGCTCAGGCAGAGCAAGACATCTTTGACGACACTGGGCTTTACATCAATCTTGACGGCAACAACACTGTTGGAGCCGCAAAGGAAGGCGACTTCTGGACCAACATGAGCGCGGCCACAATGAGGTTGAGAGCTACTGGCAACAACGTCATGTTTGTGGCCAATGCCATGGGTAAGGCTCTTGACTTTGTGATGAGTGAAGACACCAAGAGTTACGAGCGCTATGACATTAGATTAGATGAGCTTAGGGATAGAAAAAATGAGCTCGAAAGGGCTGCCGAGGAGATAAGTCAGGGCATGACCAGATACTACATGACTCGCACCGAGGCTATGTTGGCTGGAGACGACTTGTCTTTGGACATAGACGAGGTGGAGCAGGCAAGCATAATTACTGTCCTTAAGGGCTTTGTTGGTCTTGAAGATTCTTTCTCTAAAATGGAGAGGTTGGAGGCCCTTCAAAGCCTCCCTCAGTCTCAAACTGGGAACCTTATCGGTATGTTATTTGCTCTTGCAACCAGAGGTAAGGGCTCCAAGGCGGCTAAGGGAGTTACAGGACTTTTTAACTTTTTTGCAAAAACGTCACTGGGCGCCTCGGTGCCCATGGCAACCATGGTGGGTGCAGACAAGTTTGCAGAGATTTACGACGATCCTTTCTTTTCAACCTTTACCGACTCCGAAGGACTTGAGGTGTCACCTATTGCTGCCCAGAGAATGCTTGAAGAGGCACAGTTATTTGGAAACTCAAACGCCACCTTTGAAAGCCTTGGGCTGACAAGAAATAGAAACGACGCTGCCATCCTTGGCTACACCACCGTTCACGCTGGAGGTGAAGCTGCAGGAGAGCTTGCTGGTGGTCTTTTATTCAAGGGATTTGGCAAGTACGCTACTGGCACACCCCTTGACAGAGCAGCAAAGAAAAGAATCGGTCAATACCTTGTGGGGATGTTCTCCGCTGTGGGCATTAGCATGCCTGAAGAGTACCTCGAAGAAGCCATAACTGAGGCTATTCAGTACTCTGCAGAGCTTGGATTTGAGGACAGAGAGTTCAACATGGATGAGTTTGTTTCTCGGGTTCGCAAGGCTGGTCTGAGCGGGTTTACTATGGCTCCATTGATGGGGACAGCGACATCTGTTGTTGGGACCGCAATGCAGGAGCGTCAGATACAGCAAATGAGTCCAGAGGAGTTCAACCTGTATCAGCTTCGATTTGCGTACAACAGTGAGTACGACAGGCTTGACAAGACCGCTAGGGACATCATTGAGATGGAGCAGACTAGGGACGCATCTAACGACCCCTCGTTTGTTCAGCACATGAACGAGGAGATTGCTCAAAAAAGAAAAACGCTCAAAAAGAATCAAAAGGCAAGGATGGATAAGGCCTTTGCTTTGCTCGAAAAGGATGCTCCTCTTGCAAACAAAATCATGCTGTCTGGTCAAAAGATTTCTGGCCTTGCCAGCATGGTCAAGGAAGAAACCAATGAAGATATAAAGAAGATATACGAAGAGGAGCTAGAAAAGGCCATCGGAGAAAGAGCTCAGCTTGACGACGCAGTAGCCGAGGCTCTTAGGGAGCAGCGCACTATTGTTGTAAAAGACAGAGATGGAAACGACGTAAAAACATCGTTTACCGAGCGATCAGCCACTACGGAGGAGAAGAGGGAGATGGAGGGTCTGAGCTCAGCCCAAAGGCCAAACGCAGAGGACGCTGCAGCACAAGACGAGCTCGACGAAGAGTTTGACCTTGATTACGATGCTGGTATGGAGGACGATCAAATCGTCATGCTTTCTGGCATGGACGGGGTCACCATGGAGCAGGGTAGCATTGACGAGTCCAAGATGCAGAAGGGGGTCATGGACTTCCTGAGAATGGTAGCCCCAGACCTAGCAAGCGAAGATCTCACTATCATCACTTACGGAAGTCAAAAGGCATACGAGGCTGATCCAGACATTGCTAGAGCAATGAGCAGGGACGGAGCGTCTCCACGCGCATACGCCGCAAGAAACGAAGAGGGCAAGATTACTAGAATTATAGTTGACCCAAGATCTACAATCGGAGACGCCCAACACGAGGTGGGACACGTCGTCCTGAGAACCGTTTATGACAACCCTGTTCAAAGAACTGCTCTTGTTGAGAAGATTCTTGACATGGCCAACATAAAGGGCAACGAAACATTCAGGGCTTGGGTCAACTCCACCATTGACCTTTACAACTCGAACAGAGAACAGCTGGGCAAGGATGATGTGGCTCAGGAGGAGCTTATCCAAAACTTCTTCCAAGCATACGTATCTGGAGAGTGGAATGTATTCAATGACGCTGGGAAGCAAATAGAAGTTAAAAAGAAGGTTAGAGATAGAATCGCCGAAGGCTTTTGGGACTTCTTGGCTATTCGCAACCCATCTGTCAGGAGCCTTAACATCAAGGACACCGACGGACTTATTGCTGTTGCGAAGAAGTTTCAGCGTTTTGTTTCTGATCAGCCAAACTTTTCTCCGACTACAGAAAAAGTCGCAAGCCCAATGGAGCGGATGGGCAAGATGGT
>TARA_R100000654_G_scaffold17702_2_pt1 | contig 42747 bp, 67 predicted proteins | sample TARA_R100000654 | Tara Oceans TARA_R100000654 (sample SAMEA2622473) | marine metagenome | biome: marine biome (ENVO:00000447); feature: surface water layer (ENVO:00002042); material: "saline water (ENVO:00002010), including plankton (ENVO:xxxxxxxx)" | depth 5 m
AAAAGATATGTTTTCTGTAAAAGAATTGCCGTTCATGTTTAGTTCATGGAAGGAATACAGAGATTACCTTGTTGATAACCTCATACAAACAGAAGAGCGAAAAACATTATTTAATAAAAAATTCTCAGACCTTGATAAGAAATTTGATGGAATGGCTCTATCTGAAGTAAGGCATAAGAACGAGATACTATCAATACTTGCAAATGATTGGCATTTTACGAAGATTGATAATTTTCTTGGCAGACCAGAAACAATAAATTTTTTGAAATTCAAGAGAGGTCAGAAGATAAATTGGGGTAGACCAGAAAATGATTTGAAATTTATACCAAAACATATGAGGAATGATAATGCAGTCAGAGCATCCAGTTAGTCACGTAAAATGGGTATCTATTGAAGAAGTAGAGCCAAATGATTATAATCCAAATAGTGTCGCAGGACATGAGATGAAGCTATTGCATACAAGCATAAAGCATGATGGCTATACTCAACCAATCGTTACAATATGGGATGAAGAAAAAAAGAAATATGTAATAGTGGATGGGTTTCACCGATACTTTACCTGTAAAAACAATAAAGATATTAGAGATGCCACAGAGGGATGTGTACCCATAGTTGTTATCAAAAAAGAAATAAATGAGCGAATGGCGGCAACAGTGAGACACAACAGGGCAAGAGGTTCACATAGCGTAAGTGGTATGTCCAATATGGTATTTAATATGCTTGATAATGGTTGGGGTGATGCACAAATATGTAATCACCTTGGAATGGATGCAGATGAATTGTTGCGTTTAAAGCATATTACAGGGTTTTCAAAGCTATTCAAAGATGCCGAATATAACAAGGCATGGGTGAGTAAACATCAAATCTTATTACAAAAGCAACAAGAAGAACTTGAGATTGATTGATATTTTATGATAACGGTTAAATATGTCACAGAAAATAACAGAACAAATTAAAGAAGTGATGCGAGAAGAATTCGTTCATGGCTATTTAGAAGATGGCAAACGAATATATCCATCTATAGATTTGCTTGTAAAACGTCATGATGTAGCAAGAGCTACACTATATAGGTTGCAAGATAAAGAAAATTGGCAACAACAAAAAAACCAAGTGCAATCTGAAATACAAGCTCAAATCGATGCAGACCGCATCAAGAATTTAGTGGAAGAATCAAATAAGCTCGATGATAGAACTTTGATGATTGCACAAGGGTTAATCCGAAGTGTTGCAAGACGTATGCAGAGAGGGTTTGATGAAGAACAAAACAATCCAACATCAGAGGGTTTGCCTGTAGATGATTTGAGAGAATTGTCTCAAATTACATTGAACGCACAAAAGATAGGTAAATTAGCATTAGGACAAGCGCAGGAGATAAGCAAAGTAAGTGCAGACGTTATCAACCCAGAGGCGTTCCGAGAGGTTCTTGAAGAACTTGACAGGCTTGCCGAAGAAAAGTCATCAACATACGAGCATACTCTACAATGAGTGGAAGAAACAAGCCAGAGCTAGTCAAATAACACCATCAACAAATAAGTATGGTGATTATAGTATCTGGCTTATTCTTGCAGGACGAGGTTGGGGTAAGACAAGAACAGGTGCTATGGATACTATTCTTTACGCCCTAAAAAATCCAGATGTCCAAGTTGCAGTCGTCACTCCCACGTTTGGAGATATAAGACGTGTTGCCTTTGGTGGGGTATCAGGAATACTCAAATTTTTGCCCCCAGATTGTTTATTGCATGGAAGGGGAAAGGGATACAATGCAAGTGCATCTGAAATAAATCTTTATAATGGTTCTAAAATTATGGGTTTCAGTGCGACAGAGCCAGATAGATTAAGGGGTCCACAATTTCACAGAGCGTGGTGTGATGAACTTGCGGCTTGGCAATATCCAGATACTTTTGACCAATTAATGTTCGGTTTACGTTTGGGGCAAAATCCACAATGTGTAATCACAACAACACCAAAACCAACACCATTAATCAAAAATCTCCTTAAAAGAACAAATATTGTGATAACAAGGGGGTCAACATTCGAGAATGAAGATAATCTTGCGCCTGCCGCTATACAACAATTAAAAGAAAAATATGAGAACACAAGATTAGGCAGACAAGAACTTTTTGCAGAAGTATTAGATGATTCGGAAGGTGCGCTTTGGACTTATAAAATGATAGATGATTGTAAAATTATGCAATCAGAAATACCTGAAATGCAAAGGATTATCGTGGCTTTAGACCCTGCTGTAACAAGCAATGTTGAATCTGATGAAACAGGAATCATAGTGGCAGGGAAAGGGGTTGATGGAAGGTACTATGTTATTGAAGATAAATCTGGTAAGATGAGTCCAGATGCTTGGGGAAGATTAGCAATCAACTTGTATTATGAACACCAAGCGGATAGAATTGTTGCAGAAGTAAATAATGGTGGTGATTTGGTTGAGCGGTTGATAAGAACAATAGATACTGATGTGCCATATACACCTGTCCATGCGGCAAGGGGTAAACTCGTCAGAGCAGAACCTATTGCGGCATTATATGAGCAGAAGAAGGTTACACATTTACAAACCTTTGATGTTCTTGAAGAACAGATGACAACATATGTGGGCGGCAATAAGTCACCTGATAGAATGGATGCTCTTGTGTGGGCAATAACAGAACTAAGCTCGACCAGTGGGACAGCGTATTGGAGAATCAGCTGATGGGTTTATTTGATTTTTTACGCAGAACAACAAAAATTGAAACTAAAGAAGCACCGCAAGTCGTATTGAATACAACAGGGTACTCATACAGTCGCAGGGATAATTACGATAATTATGCAGAAGAAGGGTATTCGCAAAACGCCATTGTTTACAGATGCGTGAATGAAATAGCAAATGGGGCGGCATCCATTCCATTTAAAGCGTTTCAAGGAGAAATGGAACTAGATGAACATCCTATACTAACCTTAATTAATAAACCTAATCCTATGCAAGCAGGTGTAGAATATTTTCAATCTTTATATTCTTTTCTGCTAATATCTGGAAACTCTTACGCACAAGTATCAGAGGTTGCAGGTCTTCCAAGAGAATTATATCTTTTACGTCCAGACAGGGTTCGTATAAAAACAGGCAAAACTTCTAACCCAGAAGGTTTTGAATATATTATCAATGGCAAGGTAGTAAAAACTTATGATGCTGACTCTGTTACAGGGGCATCTGAAGTAAAGCATATTAAAATGTATAATCCACTCGATGACTTCTACGGAATGTCACCAATTAAAGCGGCTTCTGTAGATATTGATAATCATAATGCTGTGAACAAGCACAACGTGGCTTTATTAGACAATGGAGCAAGACCAAGCGGTGCTATCATATTCAAGCCCCAAAATGATAGGGGAATGGCAATGCAACTCACAGATGGTCAACGCCAACAGTTGCAAGATGATTTGCGTATGAAGTTTCAAGGTCCAAAAAACGCAGGAAGACCATTACTTTTAGAAGGTGATTTTGATTGGCGTGAAATGGGTTTGACTCCAAAAGATATGGATTTTTTACAACAAAAACATATGGCGGCAAAGGATATTGCTTTATGTTTTGGTGTTCCATCACAGCTTATTGGCATACCAGATAGCCAAACTTATGCAAACGTACAAGAGGCACGATTAGCACTTTATGAAGAAACAATTATTCCGCTTGCCAGAAGGGTTGAATCAGATTTCAATGAATGGCTTGCACCCATGTTTGGTGATGACATATCTCTGGCGTATGATTTTGAATCAATCCCTGCCATGACAGAACGCAGGCGCAGAACATACGAAAATGTTGTGCAAGCAGTTAGGGAAGGTATTATATCAAGAAATGAGGCTAGAGACAGATTAGGTTTAGAGCCTATTACAGGGGGTGATGATGTCTTTATCGCGGCTAATCTCTTCCCTCTTGGTTCAACAGAAGTTGCACCCTCAGAGGGTCAAGAAGCAGAAAAGGATGCAGAAGATGCTTATGGTATTAAGAGAGAAATTGCAAAAGATGTTTTTACTACTCAAGAAGAGGCTGAAGATAGGGCAGGAGAAATAGGGTGTTTTGGTTTCCATTCTCATGATACGGATGATGGCAAAGTATTTATGCCATGTGCAAGTCATGCTGATTATACTCGCTTAACTGGTGAAAATTTGGAAACACCCAAGAACCAAAAAAGGCGTGTTGCAAGAGATGTGTTTACAACGGAGCAAGAAGCATCAGATAGAGCTTCAGAAATAGGATGTTTCGGCACGCATTTCCATGATACTGATAACGGCAGGGTATATATGCCATGCGCTTCACACGCTGATTACACTCGATTGACAGGGAGAGATTTGTCAACACCAAAACAAGACCCTCGATATGGTCAAGGTAGAGATGTTTTTGAAACGCAACCAGAAGCCGCAAGAAGGGCGAGAACGCTAGGTTGTGATGGCACTCACACAGTAAAAGGTCCAGATGGAAACTACTATATGCCTTGTTCTAGTCATGCCATTTATCTCGGGGTATCAGGTAAGAAGGAAGATGATGAGCAGTTTTTAGATGATGAAGATAAAGCAGAAAGTGATATAGATACTACACCAACAAGAGAGATGGCGCAGGAGGCAGAACGTGGATTGGAAATGCGACAAGAGTTCGGTAGAGGAGGCACTAGAGTTGGCGCACTTAGAGCCAGACAAATTGTTGCTCGTGAAAGATTGTCTCCATCAGTTGTTCGGAGAATGCACAGTTTTTTCTCACGACATGAAGTTGACAAGCGTGCGGAAGGTTTTCGTCAAGGAGAAGATGGATATCCAAGTGCAGGAAAAATAGCTTGGTTGTTATGGGGCGGTGATGCAGGGCAATCTTGGGCAAAACGAAAAGTTGTTCAATTAGATAAAGAAAGAGATAAAGAAAAAAGTATAGAACAATACTTGCAAGAACAGCCTGTCACCTATGAAGAAAAAGCACCAATATCAGCAAGAACAAAAAAGACAATTGCTAATAAAGTCAAAGAACACAACGAAAAGCATGGTGATAAAAAAGGTAAACGTGTCACACAACGGATGCTTGAAGCTGTCTTTCGTAGAGGTGTAGGTGCATACAGAACAAATCCAGAATCAGTGAGAAGAAATGTAATGGGTCCTGATCAATGGGCTATCGCAAGGGTAAATGCTTTTTTATATGCGGTGCGTAGAGGAAGGTTTAGGTCAGGAAAATTTGATTTAGACTTATTACCAAAAGGTCATCCACTCAGGTCAAAAAGTTGATGCAATCAAATCTTGCGCTGAAGCAGAACGCATATCGAATATCTGCAAGAAAAGAATTCATTGAACAAAATAGATTACGAATATCTTATGAGAGAAAAATAAGATTACAGATGAACACCTTTTTTGTAGAGGTTGGAGAGCAAGCTAGAAGGGAATATACGGAAGCAGGAAGATTAATTAAAGTTGGGATAGACATTCAACCTAAACTATCTGCAATATTAGAACCTAATTACAGAGCGATAATAGAAGAGTTTGGTCAACGAATCCTGAGTGCCAGAAAGCAAGAAGCATTGTTTGACAGACTTATAAAATTATTTCTTTTGCAACAAGGCGCAAGGCATATTGAAGCAATCAGTAATACAACGCTTGCTATGATTGTGTCAGTAATAAGGCAATCTGAATTAGAAGGGTTAGGAGTCGCTACCACAGCAAAGGCAATCTTTGATAGAATGTCTGGTTCATTTAGTAGGTATCGCTCTGCAACAATCGCGAGAACAGAAACACATAGCGCATCATCTTTCGCTAATCATGAAGTTAACGCTAGTCTTAACATACCGAATCAAGTAAAGAGGTGGGTAAGTGCCAACGATGATAGAACAAGAGCGCATCATAGAGCAATGAACGGAACAGAAGTCCCACTTGATGAAGATTTCATAGTACCCTATAGAGGTTTTGAATATCGAATGGGCTACACAGGAGACCCCAAGGGTGGGGTTGCAAATGTGATAAATTGCAGATGTGTTACTTTGTATGTATCACCAGAAGATGAATTACTAGACTAACTCAGGATCATCAAACCAATAAGGAACATCTCTTTTAGTCCATTTGGCGAAGTATCTTTTTTCTTTTCGATAGTATTCTCTATATGATCGTATATGGCTCAAAACATTCTTACAATGATTTGGCATACAAAGAGGAACTTCTGTAAAACCTATATCTGGCATAGGCGGTGGAGATGACAACGCCATCTCATGTTCCATACATTTATGAAGTCTGCCATAACGATGTTCATATTCATCAAGTAATCCTTGAAAAAGATTAAAAGCCCATATGTAATTATTTTGAGAAGTCCTTACCCATATTGTCATTGGGTGATTTACAAATCCTGCTTTCATTAGGTTCATCTCTTCAGCCCATTTTGGGTCAAGTAATCTATGTGCTGTGCAAAGCATCTGTGCAGTTTCAACAATCATTTTGCAAACGTGTTTATCACAATGATATTTTGCAGATTCTATTGGGTCTTTATCTAAATGAAATATATTCATACTATTATCCTTCTTATTTTAAATTTAAAATGCAGAACCTTCATGCCCCAATAAATTCTTGCATAAGTGTGTCGACCTTTAGAGAATCCATATATGTTGAATGATTTAGGTCTTGAATAAGTTTTCCACCTCATAATATAAAAATTAAATATAATCCATTCACCTTCATTTATTTCATTCCAAGGTCGAGGATGGTCATTTTTCATATATGACGAAATATCAACATTTGGTTTTTTGAATTTGTTTCCATTTTTGTTTTTCATTTAATCTTTTCTCCTATCTTGCGAAACTCTGTCCTTCAATTAAGTGGTCACAAACATCAACCAATTGGTCAAAGTAAACATGGTCAATAGTTTTTGTTATTTTCTTCTCACCTTTTCTTACTTTGAAAGTTTCAACTGTATATGTATCATTCCATGCAAGTTTAATTTCTACATATCCTTTGTGAACCATCCCTCTCACTTTAAGTTGTAATCCACCTTTTTTTGTGTCATCCCCTATCATTGCGGTTGGGTTAGTTGCGCCCCAAGCCATCAAAGCGAATGGCGCAAAGTGGGTTATTTGGTCTCTTATTGTGTTTGCTACTTCCATATGTTCTGTCATTTTTCTCTCCCTTATTTAGCTAAATTATAATATTTAGAAATAATTTCATCTCTTCTTACACGTTCTGCATATTCAATATGTCCTCTTGCTTCATGTGCTTTTTTTATAGCTTGTACTTCCGCATATTCTTTATAAGTGCCAAAAGATTTACATAATTGCACAGCAACTTCTCCATGTTGGTTGTGCCATTCAAGTTGTTCTATTTCAAATTTGGTAATATCTAACATTGTTTTCTCCAAAGTTTGTGTTCTTATATATTATATATAGCAAGTGTGTTGCCTTATGTCAACTATAAAATAATAAAAAATAATAAAAAAAATTAAAAAATAATATAAAATAGTTATTGACATATGGAAACTATCTATGTAATATAATTAAAAGAACTTTGAAAGATGGAGAAAAAAATGCAAAAGTTACCAACACAAATAATTGAATTAGGTAGAAAATTAGAAGAAGCAGAAGAAAAATTTTGTGAAGAGCAAAGTTCAGATTTCACAAACAGAAAAGCAGGTCTACAGGGTGCAGTAACAAAAGCCAGAAAAAAACTGGTTCATAGCATTAGAATTCATCTAGGCAAAAATTATACTGTACAAAACGAAATAAAAATTCTTTCTCAATTGATGAATTAAATAAAAATATTAATTAATAAAACTAAGGGGGCTTATGCCCTCTTTTTATTTGTCATTTACTCAAAAGATTGTTATGTATTGAATATGATGTTATAATCATAACAGGAGATGCGTATGCCTATACCAAAACCATCAAGTGGCGAGGGGGAAGAAGATTTCATGTCACGATGTATGGGGGACAGGACAATGCAAGCTGAGTATTCCCGAAACCAGAGGTTAGCGATTTGTCTCAGCAGTTTTCGTGGCGATAGCAAGGAGAGTGCGATGGATTTAGATCAAGAATCAATGGAAGAATTTGAGGAAACAGAAGTTTTAGATATAAAGGCTGAATTAAAAGCATATGGCGATGATGATGAAGATGAAAATAAAGGGATGTTTTCTGGTTATGGCTCAATCTTCAATAATAAAGATTTAGGAAATGATGTAATGATGGAGGGTGCGTTTGCAAAGTCAATCGCATCAAAGGGCGCAAAAGGCGTTAAACTATTATATCAACACAAGGCAGATGAGCCTATTGGTGTATTTGATGAAATTCTAGAAGATAGAAAAGGGTTGAAGGTAAAAGGTCGGCTTGCGATGGGTACGCAAAAAGGCAAGGAAGTTTATGAATTAATGAAAATGGGTGCTATAGATGGTTTGTCTATCGGCTACAGGGTTTCTCCAAAAGGCGCAACTTATGATGAAAAGGGCAAAAAGCGTATGCTCAGAGAAGTTGATCTGATGGAGATTTCTGCTGTTACTTTTCCAATGAATCCACGCGCAAGGATACAAGCGGTAAAAGGTGAGAGCAAATCGGTTCGGGAATGGGAAAGTTTCTTTCGGGATGAAGGGGGCTTGTCTAGGAGTGAATCGAAAGTGGCGGCAAATGCCGTTCACAAGGCTTTAGATCAGCGAGAGGTTGACAATGAGCAAACAGATGTAATCAAGCAGATTGCTAATTTAACTAAAATCCTAAAAGGAGACTGAAGATGTCAGAAGATGTCAAAAATGCAGTCGAGGGCATGGCAAAAGCATTTGAAGAGTTCAAATCAACCAATGATGCTCGATTAGCAGAAATGGAAAAAAAGGGTTCATCAGACCCACTCGTTGAAGAGAAAATCAAAAATATTGAGGCTGACCTTGATAGATTTGAAGATATAAACCAAAAACTTACTCTACAGCAACAGGAGTCAAAGAAGGTTGAGGAAAAGTTAACTGAATTTGAAACTCTCCTCAAGCGACCAGAGGCAGGTTTACAACCACCCCAAGTTGATATGTCAACCAAGGCGTTTGAAAAATGGTTACGTAAAGGCAAAGAAAACATGGATGTTGATGAAGTAAAGGCACTCACAGTGTCAGACGATACATCCGCAGGTTTTCTTGCACCACCAGAATATGTTCGTGAACTTATCAAAACATTGACTGAAGTTTCGCCCATGAGAACAATTGCAAGGGTAAGACAAACAACACAGAAATCAGTGCAGATACCATCACGAACAGCGACTTTTGCGGCACAATTCGTTGCAGAAACAGGCACACGTTCTGAGACTACAGGATATACAACACAGTTAGAAGAAATTCCAACACATGAGTTGTATGCGCTAGTTGATATTTCTGAGCAAGAGCTTGAGGATTCTGTATTTAATCTTGAAGCAGAGATGCAACAGGAGTTTGCGGATCAGTTTGCAAAGGCTGAAGGCACGTCCATGATTAGTGGAAATGCAGTCGGTAAACCAGAGGGTATTCTAACAAATTCAAGTGTCGGAACAACAAACTCTGGAGACAACAGCTTGTTGAAAGCAGATGGTTTAATTGACCTCGTTCATGCAGTGAAAAGTCCATATGGGGCAAATGGTACATTTATTTTCAATCGTACTACCTTGGCGGCTATTCGTAAGCTGAAAGACACAGCAGGACAATATGTGTTTCAAGCAGGTATGATGCTTACAGCAGGTGTGCCAAATACTATTCTTGGCTATCCATATGTAGAGATGCCAGATATGCCAGATGTAGCAGGTAGTGCAAAACCAGTTGCATTCGGTGATTTTAGCCGTGGATACATGGTCGTTGATCGTGTGGCTTTATCTGTATTGCGTGATCCATTTACCCAAGCTACAAGCGGAACAGTTCGTTATGTTGCAAGACGTAGAGTTGGTGGTCAGGTAATTCTAGCTGAAGCACTCCGCACCCAAACAATCTCAGCATAAGGGAGAGTGATATGAAAGACTTATCTAACTCAATAGCAACCGCACTTTCTCATAAGAGTGCAGTCACAACAGCCGCATCAAATGGAACAGGGGTTGATCTTCAAGGTTATGAAGGTGCAACAGTTCTTGTGACAATTGGTGCAGAAGGTGATACTTTATCTGGTTCTGTTTTCTTTGAAATTGGATTAGAACATTCTGATGATAATGTTACTTTTACAGATGCCACTCAAAGTGACATTGTTGATGGTACGATTGCGTCGGATGGAGTGTTCTTGAAAATTGATGGAACAGGGACAGCAGGTACAGCAGGTAATCCAGACTCAACAGGGTCAACCTATCGTGTAGGTTACATCGGTGGGAAAAGGTATATCCGTACCACTATCGCTAAGACAGGCTCACATTCATCAGGAACACCTCTAGGTACTACTGTTGTTAAGAGTCATGCTCGTCATACTGGCGATAATGCTTTTGACGTTCACAACGCATAAGTAATGAGGGGCAGGGGAAACTCTGCCCTTTTTTCGGAGGATATCATGGCAATAAAAATGCTTGTCTCAACATTAGGCGCATCAAACGAACATGGGTCAGAAGTTCGTATGTATGAAGCAGGGGAAGAGATAATAATAGATAAGCCTTGGAAACAGGCGTTAGTAGCTAATTTCATAGGCGCAGGGGTGGCTCAAGAAACAAAGGTAGTAAAACCTAACGAAACAAAGGCAAAGCCACGCAAAAGGGCTAGAAACGCAGATGGTACGTTGAAGGGAGATGATCCATCAACACCAGATGTAAATGAGGCTTGGGAAACGAAATGACCGCAGGGAGCTATTATCTCACAGTTGAACAAGGGGCAACTTTATCTTTGGTTATTACCTACAAAGATAGCGCAGGTTCAGCAATCAACTTATCTGGTTTTACGGCACGAATGCAGTTAAGAGATGAGATAGAAAGTTCATCAACAGTTTTAACGCTTACAACTGAAAACGGACGCATTGCTTTGGGCGGTGCAAATGGAACAGTAACGCTTACAGTTGCCGCAACAGATACAGCAAATCTCACAGCAGGTGATGGAGTGTATGATTTAGAATTAATATCAAGTGGCGGTGTGGTCACAAGATTAATAGAAGGTGCTTATTCTATTGTGCGAGAGGTCACAAGATGAATGACGTTATACTAACAGGGCAGACAAACTCAATAGCTGTATCAGGTGGAAACACAGTCGAGATTGCACAAACACTCAACTCAGTTACAATCGCAGATTCAACATCAGTCACAGTTCAAGAAACAGCTAATACAGTATCTATTGCAGATGTAGCTTTGAATGTAGAAATTATATCAACAAACATTGATGTGGTTTCAGTTGGTACACAAGGACCACAAGGACCAAGCGGAACAGCAACTATTGGTGGAAAGAATTTACCAACGTCAGCACCATCTGATGGAGACATGATAAAATTTAGCTCATCTAGTGATGAGTTTGTTTATTCCCAAGAAATAGATGCAGGAACATACTGATGGCAAATACAATAAAAATAAAACGAAATACAAGTGATTCAGATGCACCAACCACATCCAATATCGCCCAAGGTGAATTAGGGTTTACAGAGGCAACACAGATTTTATTCTATAGAGATGCTTCTGATAACATTAGAAAAATAGGTGGTGAAGGAGCGTTTCTGCGAAGTGATACCAATGATACGTTTAATGGTAATCTTACAATCACAGGAAATTTAGATGTTGAGGGTACAACTACAACCATCGATTCAACAACAGTAAGTATTACAGACCCATTTATAAAGTTATCAAAAGATAACACAGGTAATTCAGTTGATATAGGGTTTTATGGCAAGTATGTAGAATCAGCAACAACAAAGTTTGCAGGTATCGCTAGAGATGCAGATGACTCAGGAAAGTTTGTTTTGTTTGATGGATTGGAAGCAGAGCCAACATCAACAGTTAACACAAGCGGAACAGGATTTAACAAACAAACATTAAAGGCAAACATTGAGGGTAATCTTGCAGGTTCACCAACAATTACAGCCGCAACCATTGCAACAAGTTTAGATATGAATGGTAACGAATTAATTTTGGACGCTGATGGTGATACGACTATTCACGCTGATACTGATGACCAGATTGATTTCAAAGTAGCAGGAAATGATGAGCTTGAATTATTAGCAGATTCCCTTAGACCAAGAACAAATCAAGGATTAGATTTGGGAACATCTGGTCGTAAATTCTTTCGTAATTTTGCTGACCAAGGAATTTATAGGCTAGTATCTGCAAGTGGTCAAATTACATCAACAATAGCTGACGGCACAGCACCTTTTGTAATTACATCCACAACAGCAGTTTCGAATTTGAACGCAGATATGGTTGATGGTAAACATGCGCCATCAGGTGATATTGTTGGCACTAGTGATTCACAAACATTAACTAATAAAACTCTAACAAGTCCTGTCCTAACAACCCCACAAATAAATGATACAAGCGCAAATCATCAATATGTTTTTGCAGTATCAGAATTAGCGTCAGATAGAACTGTGACATTACCTTTGTTAGGTGGTAATGATACATTCGTTTTTGCAAGTCATACACAAACATTAGATAATAAAACAATAGATGGAGGCACATACTAAAATGGACAACAAAACCATGCTAACTGCGATGGTAGCAAGTCATGAACAGTATTTAGGCGAATTATTAGGAAGATATTTAGAAGCACAAGCAAAATTAAGAGTTGCGGCACAACAAATTAAGGATTTTGAAGAGACCAAAGTTTTGCTAGAAAAAGAACAAGAACAGGTCAAAGAAGCGCACAAAACTTTAGAAGCGGTATCATCAAATAAAAATGCCTTTGAAAAACAGAACTCAGATTTGATGAGTACAGTCACAACTATCAAGGGGCAAATGGCAGATATCAAACAAACATTACAGTTGGAAAGGGAATCTGCGCTAAAATGGAAAGAAAGATATCAATCACTTTTGAAAAAAAGAGGTAGACCCAAGAAGAAAAACTGAGGTGTTGGGTGGCAAATACAATACAAATAAAGAGATCATCTACAGCTTCAGATACTCCGTCTGCAAGTGACCTCGCAGTTGGAGAAATTGCCGTCAATACGGCAGATGCCAAATTATTCACAAAACATACTGATGGAAGTATCAAAGAACTAGGTGGGAGCGGTGGTTTATCTGCGGTAGTTGACGACACATCACCACAACTTGGGGGCAACTTAGATACCAACGCATTTCAAATAGAAATGGATGATCAAAAAAATATTAACTTTGGAAATTTAGGAAGTGGATTTGGGGGTTTTATAAATTTCAATTCAACTTTCAATCCCTATGGCAATTCAAACGGCACATTTTTAATAGGAACATTTCAAGTTCCTTTAAGATTAGCACCTGCGTCAGAAAGTGCTTATCTAGGAAGCAATTTTACTGTCAGTAATGTTATAGAAACAAACAACGCATCAACCAATACGCCATTGATTGTGAGAACCAATACAGGATCAGCGACAGATAATTTATTTAAAATTGATTATCAAGGCACAGCAACTTTTGAAAAAGGTGTTGTTGATATAAAAAATGATGGCTCACAATCAGAACTGCGATTGTATTGTGAAAGCTCAAACGCACACTACGCTAGTATTAAAGCCCCTGCTCATGCTGATTTTGCTGGTAATATAACGCTCACACTTCCTGCAACCACTGGCACAGTTTTGAGTACAGCTAATGCAGATGTAGCAACAACCACGACTAGTTCCAGTGATGCTGACCATGTGCTTATAAATGATAATGGTGTACTTAAAAAGATTACGCCAACTAATTTGGGTATTGGTTCTGGTGGTGGTGGTGGAAGCTCTACTCTTGGCGGTTTGTCAGATGTAACTATATCAAGTCTTCAGAACAATGATTTACTTAAATACAATTCGACAGCAGGTGTATGGCAGAATACAAATCTCGGTTTAACTGTTGACCCTGCTTTAACTTTTCCTGCTAATGTATTTACTTCAGCTTCAACAACAGTAACTGTTGCTCCTTCCTCTGGTAGTTATGATGCAGTTGCGTATTTTGCAGAGGTCAGAAACAATGCAGATGATACGACATTAGTTACTAATGCTAATATAACTAAAACTGCAACTAGTTTAACTTTTACTGCACCTTCCTCAGCAGGAACATATAAACTCAGAGTTAAAGCACAAGATTTTGGAGATTTAGAAAGTGAGTTCGTTGTTGGTTCGTTTACAGTAGGCACAGCTCAACCTCGTTATTATCGCATCTATGGTAGTGGTGGGAGTTCTCATACTATGGTTGATGATATTGAGTTTTTTACAGGCACTGGACAGTCTGGAACTAAATACCCTGATGCGGTAGGTCACATGACTTCTAACACTGCGCCAACACCTCTTGTTGCTTCAAGCTCTGGCGCATATTCTTTTCAATATGAAGCTTGGGAAGCATTTGATAGTTCTGCTTTTACTGAATGGTGGAATTTAGGTAAAAATTCTACTTATAGTGATTGGTATATTCAATTGGATATTGGTGTGTTTAATGTTACCTTACAATCGGCAAAAGTAGTATTAGGACACTCAGTTTTTTTTGGTGGAACACAAGATTTAATTATGAAAAGTAGCACAACTGGTGCTTTTTCTGGCGAAGAAACAACGCTTGGCACAATTTCAAATGGTGGAGCATCAGGCACTTTTAATATTAACTAGGGGATAATATCATGAGTTTAAAATCAGAATGTGAAGCATCAATTTATTCTTTTGCCCCTTTACATAAGCAACTTAACTCTCAAATTTTGGGTGAGTATTCTGAATACGTGGGTATGGTTATCTTATTGCATCGAGAGGAGTATCAAGTTCAAAAAGCAAATGGTGACAGCACTTTTGTTTTATCTGAAAGCGCAAAAGAAATCTTAACAGAACAAAATCCTTTTTAAAAATAATTACAATGAGTTTATTTGCTACATGACAAGAGATATTACAAACACATTAAATACCGAATTTAATACTAGCAGTATCAGACCATTTTATGCAGTTACCTTAGACTTTGAAACAGATGTCATACGCCTTTGGACAGGAACAGGCACAATCACTTTTGGAGGTGTATCTTATACTGGGGGTAGCAATATTCTTGGCGTTAGTACAGCAACGGAAACTGGTCAAATACAAGCCAATGGTTCAACTTTAACATTATCAGGAGTGCCAACGGATTTGATTTCAGCCGCATTAAATTTTAATTATCAATCAAGAGATGCAACAATACATTTTGGTGCGTTGGATTCGAGCAATGCAGTTATCTCTGATCCATTTATAATATTCAAAGGTTTTATGGATATTATGACGATTACAGATGATGCTGAATCTGCTACCATAAATCTAACAGTAGAAAATAGACTTATTCGTTTGGAAAGTTCTAAAATAAGAAGGTTTACCAGTGAAGACCAAAAAATAGATTTTCCAGATGATTTAGGTTTAGATTTAGTTGCTGATTTACAAGATAAAGAAATTGTCTGGGGTCGTTAATGGGTTTTATAAAAGATTTTTTTAAAAACATAACCAAGCCAGAAGTTCTAATTCAAGCGGCAGTCATGACTTTTGCTATGGGACCTGCAGGTGGTTTCAGAGCATTCGCAATCGCAACGGCAAAAAATGCGGCACTGATTGCAGGTGCATCTTCCCTCGCTCCAAAACCTGATTTACCTGATTTTAGTGATTTTGCAAATGTGAGTAATAATCGTAGGCAGATGATTAAACAACCTACTTTTCCAAGACGAGCAGTTTATGGGGAAACAAGGGTATCAGGCTTGCTTGCTCATGTTGAATCAACGCAAAATGATAAATTTTTACATCTTGTGATTTGTGTTGCAAGCCATGAGGTTGAAGCAATAGGCACAGCAAGTGGAAGTAATACAATAGGTATATTCATCAATGATGAAGAGATTACCTTAGATTCAAATGGAAACTGCACATCACCAAGTAAATTTGCAAATAAAATTAGAATATATTTTCATCTTGGTGCAGATAACCAAGCGGCTGATACAAACCTCGTTTCTGAATCAAGCGTGTGGACAGATCAACACAGACTTCAAGGCATTGCTTATATGTATGCAAGACTTGAGTTTGATAGGAATGCTTTTGCAAGTGGATTGCCTAATATTTCAGCAAAGGTAAAGGGAAGAAAAGTTTTTGACCCCAGAGATTCATCAACATCATTTTCAACAAACCCTGCATTATGTATACGAGATTATTTAACAAATTCTCGTTTTGGTTTGGGTGCATCATCAACAGAAATAAATGACACTGATTTTGCAACAGCCGCAAACGTATGTGATGAAACAATAAACTTGAAAGCAGGTGGAAGTGAAAGCAAGTACACCTTTAATGGCTCTGTGGAATCTGGTGATTCAGCAAAAAGCAATCTTGAAAAAATGATAACAAGTTTAGGTGGTATAATTTCTTATTCTAATGGTCAGTTTACAATTAAGGCGGCAAAATTTACTAGTCCAGTTATGACAATTACAGAAGCAGATTTGATTGGTAATCTTACAGTATCAACAAGAAAAAGTAAGAGAGATAATTTTAATTCTGTCAAAGGTATTTTTGCGCCCACAACAACAAATTTCGTTCCTGCTGATTATCCAACAGTAACTTCTTCAACATTTGTAAATGAAGATGGTGAACAGATTTTTGTTAATTATGATTTGCCCTACACAACATCTTCTTCTATGGCACAAAGGCTTGCAAAGATACAGCTTTTTCAAAATAGACAACAAATAGTTTTACAAATTGGAATGAATCTAAAAGGGTTTAAATTAGCGATTGGTGATACAGTTCAATTTACTAATTCAAAACTTGGCATGACAAACAAAATATTTGAGGTTGTAGAGTGGGGATTGAAAACAGATAGCGCAGAAATAGGAATTGCAGTGACATTAAGAGAAACAGCAAGCTCTGTTTATGATTGGACGGAATCCGTTGATGAAGCAAGTTTTCAACAAGATAATACCAACTTACCTGACCCATTCACAATACAAGCCCCTAGTTTGAGTGTTTCTGATGAGCTACAGGTTTTCAACGAAAAGGCTCTATCGGTTTTGGTGGCAGAACCAACATCTGCAAGTGTTTATGCAGACCAGTTTGAGGTAGAAGCCAAAAAAGCAACAGATTCAAATTTCATAGCGATAGGAACTTCTGCTTCAAATAAATTTGAGTTGGTCGATGTAGAGGATTCAGCAACCTATGATATAAGAGCAAGGGTGGTATCATCTATAGGCGTTACATCTGCGTTCACTACAGTACAACATCAAGTGGTTGGAAAAACAGCGTTGCCATCAGATGTTACAAACTTTTCAGTGAATATTATAGGCACAGAAGCACATCTAGCATGGACACCTGTTTCTGATCTAGATTTAAGTCACTATGTAATACGCCATTCAAGCTCGACAAGCGGTGCTACTTACTCAAATAGTGTAACACTAGCAGAAAAGGTTTCACGCCCTGCTAACACTGTTGTAGTCCCTGCAATCACTGGAACATACTTTATTAAATCAATAGATAAATTAGGCAATAATTCTTTAAACGCATCAAACCAAGTTGCGTTGATTGAGAGTATTAAAGGGTTAAATGCAGTGGCAACATCAACACAAAATCCTGATTTCAATGGCGCAAAAACAAACGTGGCGGCAGTAGAGGATGGATTGGTTCTCTCAACTCAAGGATTATTTGATGCGGCAACGGGAAATTTTGATGATGCAACAGGCTTGTTTGATGGAGGCGCAGATGCAGTTCATCTAACAGGTACTTATGAATTTGATAATTTCGTTGATTTAGGACAAGTTTTTACAAGCAGAGTTTCAACAGATATTTCTGTGACTCGTGTTGAATATGCAGATTTGTTTGATTCCGCAACAGGGTTATTTGATGATGCAATAGGAAATTTTGATGGTGATGTTCAAGCATTTGATGATACAAATGTAGAAATACAAATAGCAACCACAGAAGGTGATCCCAGTGGTTCACCAACTTTTACCGCATTTCGCAAGTTTTTTGCAGGTGATTACAAAGCAAGAGCATTTAAATTCAAGGCAATACTTACAACAACATCCACCACAGCATCCCCAAAAGTAGGGACATTGAAAGTTACAATAGATATGCCTGATAGAGTTATAGCTGAATCTGATTTGTCAAGTGGCACAGGCACAAAGACAATTACCTTTTCACCTGCATATAAAACTTTATCAGGAATAGGAATAACAGCACAAAACTTATCAAGCGGTGATTATTATGCTATAACTAGTAAATCAGCAACAGGATTTACTATACAGTTTTTTAATAGTAGTAACGCAGGAGTAAATCGAACCTTTGATTATGTTGCAAAAGGGTTTGGGGAAGTAGCGGCATAGGAGACACTAATGGCAACTCATGATTATGTAATTGCAAACCAATCATTTCCAAATTTTAGAAGTGATTTGAATGGTGCATTATCAGCAATAAGTAGTAATAATTCTAATGGAACAGCACCATCCACTACATTTGCATATCAATATTGGTATGATACAGGAAACAACATTCTCAAGGTCAGAAACGCAGACAATGATGCTTTTATCAGTTTGTTCACGTTTGACCAAAGTGCAGATACTGCAAGCCCAACAACCATTAATATTGTGTCGGATACAACTCCCCAACTGGGCGGCAATTTAGATGTCAATACAAAAAATATTGTTTTTGGTGATAGTGCAAGTGCTTCTGATGATCGTTTAACTTTTGGAGCAGGAACAGATTTATCTATATATCATCACGCAACTAATGGTAGTTTCATTGAAGATACTGGCACAGGTAATCTGACAATTATATCGAGTCAATTAGATATTAAAGGCACATCTGAAACAATGGCTACATTTGTTGATGATGGTGCAGTAACTTTATTTCATAATAATTCTGCTAAAATAGCTACAACAGCGAATGGAATCACAGTCACAGGAACTGCTATTGCTACAACAGATACGGATACAAGCAATACTGGAAGTGTAACTTTAGATTTTGCAACCAATCAAAATTTTGTTCTGACGCTGACAGGTGCAGTGACACTTGCAAACCCATCAACAGAACAAGTTGGTCAATCAGGTTTTATTGCGTTTATTCAAGATGGAACAGGGAGCAGAGTTGTTTCGCTAGAAAGCGATTATGAAATAGCAGGAGGTGGTTCAACACTTGATTTATCAAGCACAGGAGGAACTACTGATTTAGTTCCATACGTTGTCATAGCCGCAAATAGAATTTTACTTGGCACACCTCAGAAAGCATTTGCATAATGTCAGGAGTATTTGGTGCATCACAACTATTTTTTTCAGGTGCAGGTGACTTCTATGGTCATTCCATAGGGAAGTCTTTGCGTTTTGAAGATGGTAGTAACACTTATCTAAGCAGGACACCATCAAGCACAGGCGATAGGAAAACGTGGACTTGGAGTGCGTGGATTAAAAGATGTAACTTGGGTACACAACAGCATCTTGCGTTTGCAGGTACAGCAAGCACTAACAGAGGAATGATTTATTTAGAAACTGATAATACTCTCAGATATTATGTCAGAGAATCTGGGGTTAATTTAGGTGGGGGTTCAGGTTCTTCTCGCGTAGCTATAACCAATGCTGTCTTAAGAGATACTAGTTCTTGGTATCATATTTTGGTGGCTATAGATACAACACAAGCCACTAGTTCAAATAGAACAAAAATTTATATTAATGGAACTTTGCAATCTCTTAGTCAAACGCAATATCCTAATCAAGATACAAATACTTTTTTTAATTCTACAGTAGAACATGCTATAGGACATCAAGGGTATGATGAAGCCTCAGATTTTGATGGTTACATGGCTGAAATAAATTTTGTTGATGGGCAACAATTAAACCCAACTAGTTTTGGGGAAACAAAATCAGGCGTTTGGATTCCAAAGAATTACACAGGAACTTACGGCACAAATGGCTATAACTTAGAATTTGTTGATAGTTCAAACATTGGAGAAGATACTAGCGGCAATACAAATAATTATACGCCACATAATTTCAATGTACATGATGTTGTTTCAGATAGTCCCACTAATAATTTTTCTACTTTACTTTCTACAACTTTAGATGATTACACAGTATCTGAAGGTAATTTAAGAGCGACAAGTGCTGGTTCACAACTTGGATATGCTTTGAGTAATCATGCAGTAAACCATGCTTTTAAAAAATTCTATTTTGAAGCTAGGTCGAACTCTACAGGAAACGGAACAGCTATAGGTATCGTAAAGTCATATGTTGGTGGTGCTAGAAGTTACCCAACGGCACAAACAGGTTCTATATATTACACTGCCGCTAGTGGTGCGATTTTTAGTTCAATCACAGGGGCAACTGAAGTATCTGCCGCAACTTACACTGATGGAGATGTTATCGGGGTAGCGGTTGACGGAGAAAATAACACAGTGCAATTTTTTAAAAACGGAGTGAGTCAAGGTACTGTCACAGAGGCAACCATTGGAACTGAAAGTTATTTAGCCTATATGCTTAACGCCTCTACTTCAGGTGCTAGTGAACAACACGCTAATTTTGGGCAAGATAGCACATTTTCTGGTTTAGAATCAGTGGGTTCTAACGCTGATGAAAATGGGATCGGAGCGTTTCATCATTCTGTTCCATCTGGTTTTTTAGCATTGTGTACAAAAAACTTCGCAGAACCACCAATCAGCCCGAAGAATGACGAAATTCCAGAAGATTATTTTAATACAGTTCTGTATACAGGGGATGACTCAACCAGTAAATCAATTACAGGAGTGGGCTTTCAACCTGATTGGGTTTGGATAAAAGCTAGGAATAGTTCTTCATTAAGTCATGGATTTTTAGATAGTGTTAGAGGCGTAAATAAAAGTATATTTTCTAATGCTACAAGCGCAGAAAATAGTAGTGTCGTTTTTCCTAGCTTTGATAGTGATGGATTTACTGTTTCTGATAGTGGTGGCAACTGGACAAATGAGAACGCCACTAATTTTGTGGCTTGGAATTGGTTAGCAGGTGGAACAGCCGTCAGCAATACAGATGGTGGTCGCTCAAGTACAGTTTCAGCCAATCAAGAGGCAGGTTTCAGCATTGTAAAATATACAGGTGATAATACAACAGCGAGTGTTGGGCATGGGTTAGGTGCAGTGCCTGATATGATTATAGTAAAATGTCTTGGTTTATCTAATAATTGGATTGTATTTCATACAACTTTGGGGGCAAATGCTTTTATACAGTTAAATCTAACAAATACGCAAGGTTCATCAACTGGATTTTGGGGTACACCAAGCACAACAACTTTTGGCGTACATGGCACAGGCACAGGAGGAAATAATAGAAACGGACAAGAGCATATAGCTTATTGTTTTACATCAATAGACGGCTATTCTAAATTTGGTGAATACACAGGAAATGGAAGCAATGATGGCACGTTTGTTTTTACTGGTTTCCGTCCTGCATGGGTTATGTTGAAACGAGCTTCAAGTGGTGTTACTGCCAGTTGGGCAATTCTTGATAGTGAACGCGATCCTATAAATCCAACAAGTTTAGGAATATTTGCAAATAGTACGACTGCAGAAGCATCAAGTACGCTCAGAAATGTAGATTTTCTATCAAATGGCTTTAAATTAAGAACAAGTCACAATAACATTAATGGTTCTGGTGGTGAATACATTTATATGGCATTCGCAGAAATCCCCTTTAAATATTCAAATGCGAGGTAAGTATGTGGAAATATGGTTCTAGAATAATAAAAGAAGGTAGACCTTGGACAGATGATAACGGAGTAAAACATCCACGAATATGGCGAAGATGGACAGATGAAGAAATAAAAGAACGTGGTTTAGTGTGGCATGAGCCAGTGATACAAGAACCAAAGAAAGAGGATGGAGATTGATATGTCAGGCTTATCTATAGTCACACCCCCAACTATTGAACCACTTACAAATGCGGAAACAATAAATTATCTTAGACTGGATTCTGGCGTGGATAATATGTTGGTTGAATCTTTAATTACAACTGCAAGAACATGGGTGGAAGATTACACAAAAAGAACTTTGATAAACACTACATTAAAGTTATCTTTAGATTCTGTGTATGGGAATCAAATTCCTATGTATGATGGTGTTTATACTGCGCCTTACAAGTCATCTTCTTTAAATTTTATTGAGTTACCACAGTCACCAGTGTCGAGTGTAACTTTTGTAAAATACTACAATGATTCAGATACCGAAAGCACATGGGCAACATCGAATTATTATGTTGATTTAGTGCGTCATCCTGCAAGAATCGTTTTGAGAGATGGTGGTTCATTTCCAACTGATTTAAGAAAAGCCAACGGACTAGAAGTCACTTATGTGGCAGGGTATGGTGCAAATCGTGCTGATGTGCCAGAGCCAATTAGAACAGCCATGCTCCAATATATTTTGTATTTATATGAGCATCGTGGAGACTTTGAAAGATTCCCACCACCAGAACCTCCAAAAATATTAACATCTTTATTGTTGCCATTCACTATTTTACGTTATGGTGTATCAAGTTTTGGAGGTGATTATTAGTGTCTGTTGGTAAGATGCAACATAGATTGGCTTTACAAGTTCCATCACGCACAGATGATGGGGGTGGTTCTGGTCGTGTTACGTTTTCTACTATTGCAACAGTCTTTGGTAGAATTGAAGCACAGGGTGGCTCAGAAAGATTTTTTGGCGATCAAAATGAAGGGCGTACTAGCCATTTAATCACAATACGCTTCCGCAGAGGTTTGACGATAAAACATCGAATTGTTTATCAGTTTACCTCAGAAAATGTTTTATACACACGCACCTTTAATATCAAACGAATAGAGAATAAAGGCGAGAGAGATAAATATCTTGAAATAATGTGCGAGGAAGGCGTTGCAACATAATGGCTAGGGTAACTACAAGAGTAACCAACAAACCACGCCACAACAGCGTGATAAGCCAATATACGGCAGATGCAAAAGCATTGGTAGGTAGGGCAGGTAATCTTGTAAGAAATACCGCTGTTCAGTCCATTCAACAAGGAGCTAAGTCTGGGGTCGTTTATGAAAAGTATAATCCACGAAGAACTCATAGAGCATCAAGCGCAGGTCAACCACCTGCAACAGACACAGGATTCTTAGTTAATAATATTGCTTTAAAAATAGATGCTGACAGTTTAGGTGTTTCTGTAGAAAGTAGGGCAAATTATTCAGCGTTCCTTGAATTTGGCACATCAAAAATGGCGGCTAGACCATTTCTGCAACCTGCATTAGAATCCAATAAGAGCAAAATACGCGCATTAGAAAAAAGAATGATAAAGGCTAAATAATGGGGCTACACAGTTTCAATCTACAGAAGGCTATATTCACTGCCTTGAATAGTGCAAACATCACTGACGAGGCAGGAAACGCTATTACGGGGGTATTTGATGATGTACCAGAGGGAACAGCCTATCCGTATATTACAATAGGTGATGATACTGCTACAAATATATCTGCAAAAGGACTAGATATTCACGAACACACTTTAAATATACATATTTGGTCGCAATATCGTGGAAGGCGTGATATAAAAGAGATTATGCAAAGGGTTTACACGGCATTGAATGATGTTACTCTTTCCGTAAGTGGTGCGCTTGGCATTAATATCAAGCATGAGTTTGATACAACTATTGTCGAGGGCGATGGAATAACTAGGCATGGCATCATGAGATTTCGTGCAGTAGTGTCAGATAGTTAAAAGGAGTTAGACATGGCGGCACAAAAAGGTTCAGCCCTATTGATGAAAATAGGCAACGCAGGATCACCAGAAACATTCACTACTATTGGTGGTATGCGCTCAACAAGTATGACACTCAATGATGAGATGGTTGATGTAACGAATAAGGACTCAGCAAGAGCGAGAACATTACTAGCTCAAGCAGGTGTAACAAGCATGACTGTATCTGGGTCTGGAGTGTTTACAGATTCAGCATCAGAAACAACTTTACGCTCAAAATATGATGCATCAACCTTGGGAAATTATCAATTTTTGATACCTGATTTTGGAACATATACTGGGGCATTTCAACTAACATCATTAGAGTATGCAGGTGAATACAATGGTGAAGTGACTTATTCTTTCACATTTGAATCATCTGGTGCGCTCACTTTTGCTACAGTGTAATCTGATGAGTTGGGAGCAGGTAAAAGCCACAATTGATGATACAGATTGGGTAGTTTCAAAAAAGCTATCTGATGGTAATATTGTGTGGTGTTTTCCATTTGCATCAGAGATTGATGAGGGTGGGAAGTTTAAAAGTGGTGGCAAAACTCACACGGCAATTTCGGTTGAGAATGTAGCTGATCGCAATGAAGAAATTATTGTTGTAACCAAGGGAGTCAATGATGGCAAATCCAAGGCGAGGGGAACTGAAGATAAAACTGGGGGAGAAGACGTTTGAAGGTAGAGTGACCCTCGATGTAGTACAGAGGATTGAAAATGGTTTGAATATGGGAATAATTCAAATAGCCCAACGAATGTCAGAAGGATCACTCAAAACTACAGAAATGACATTCATCCTCACTCCTGTTATTCGCGCAGGTGGAAATGATGTAAATGAAAAAGAAGTTGGACAGGCTCTATGGGGAGCAGGTTTAGCAGATGGTATGAAAGCCATTGGAGAAATAATAGCAATTGTGCTTGGTTCTGGTGGTGATGAGGGAAACGAAGACGAGGTGGCTCAAGCGTCATAAAAGAATTGCCTTGGCAAGAATGGATGGAAATTGCACTTGGTAAGATGCAAATTCAACCAAACGTGTTTTGGGATATGAGTTTTCAAGAATTTTATGCCGCAGTAAATGGTTTTGCAGAGTTTCACTCAGGGGGTAAGCCACCGCCTATGACACAGGGTGAACTAGAAGACTTGATGGAAAGGTATCCAGATTAAATGGCGGCAACAACAGTAGATACCTTATTAGTTCGCATTGAAGCTGATATGTCTGGCATCAGACGTGATTTAAAACGGCTTGAGCAGACTACACAATCATCAACTAAAAAAATGCAAGGTGCTTTTGCAGGGTTATCAAGGTTTGTTGGTCCTGCAATCGGTGTTGCGTTTGCAGGTGCGGTTGCCGCAGGTTCAAAAGCAGTAATAGGATTGGCTTCTGATATTGAGGAAATGCAAGCAAAATCTGATGTTGTTTTCGGTGCGTTTGCAGGAGAGGTAAGACAACAGTTATCTGAGTTTGCACAAGAAGTTGGAAGATCAGCATTTGAATTAGAAGGAATGGCGGCAAGTGTACAAGATACGTTTGTTCCTATGGGGATACAAAGAGGTGAAGCCGCAAAGCTATCTGTGCAACTCGCAAAATTAGCTACAGATGTTGCATCATTTAACAACGCACAAGATACAGATGTTATGAACGCTTTTCAATCAGCTTTAGTTGGAAACCATGAAACTGTCAGAAGATTTGGTATTGTGATAACTGAAGTAGAGTTAAAGGAAGAACTTCTACGCATGGGAATCAACAAAGCATCAAAAGATGTTGATCAAGCTACTAAAATACAAGCTCGTTTGAATCTTATAATGGCAGGTACAACTGATGCTCAAGGAGATGCCGCACGAACAGCAGGTAGTTTTGCAAATCAAACAAGGGCGTTAAATGCGTCTTTGATGATTTTAGGAAAAGAAATTGGAGATGAGATTTTACCTCATGCAACAGCGTTGGTTGCGGCTTTCAATAAATTAGCGATTGCTACAACAAAATTTCTTGCGAGTATGAATATTATTCGACTTGATGGTATGCAACAACTAAATGTTATTGCAGAAAAAAGATTGGAGTTAGCAGAGAGAGAAAAAGTATTCAGAGAAATTGCAAAAACTCAATTAGCTTTAGATAACATGATGGTAGGAATCCAAGCGGAAAGACTTAAATTAGATCAACAAGAATTCGCTATCAGACAAAAACTCGCAGGAATTCTAAGTAAAAATATATTAGATAAAAACAAAGAAGCAGAAGCAACCAAAGAAACAAATGATGAAGTTTCAAAAGGGCAAAAATTTCTTGAAAAGTATAATAACGAACTTGCTTTATTAACGCTCCAACTAGAAGGGCATGGTCCAACTTCTTTGACTTTTATGTTAGCTGAAGCACAACAAAAATTAGGAGATGAGTTTGAAGCTGTCAGACCAGAGCTTGAGAAAGTATTTATGAGTTTAACCAATGGCAAGGAAATCCTAGATAGTATAAATCAATCAACAGAAGAAACTAGCGAAACCATAGAGGAATTTAAAAACGAACTTTCAGAAACAGATCAATTTCTTCAAGATTTCAAATCATCAGTTGGACAGGCTCATTTGGAATCAATGGGATTTGAAGGTTCTCTTGAAAGCGTTTTGGGTTTTCTTCAGCAATTTCCAGAAGCGACTGCGAAACAAGTTGAAGAATTTATTAGATTAGCCGAAATACAAAATAATGTTGCAGAAACATTAGATGAAAAAGTAAGCCCTGCTTTAGAGGCGGCTTTAGGTTTCATAGATGAAATGGCAAATGATACGGATAGATTAAGATTAATAGAATTAGGATTGATTGAAGCCTTTTTAACAGGTGTTATTACTTTAGAACAATATGAGGAGATGTTGAAAAAGTTAAGCGAGCAGACAAAGGAAGTGGCAGAGGTAAATGAAAAAACATCAGAGATGATGAAAACATTTCAAAGTTCTGTAGAATCAGCAAGTCGTGGAATATCTGATAATTTTGCTGATATGTTGGTAAGCGGAAAAACAAACATGGAAGGTCTAAAAAATGTGTTTGAAAATATGGTGAAAACTATTATTTCAAAGGCATTTGAATTGATGGTGGTAAATAGAATTATGAATAGCATTTTTGGCGGTGTCACAGGTTTTCAACAATTGCCTACGATGGGGATGCCACAAACTGCATCAGGTGGGTCAATCTCTTCTCCAAGAATGGTAGGAGAGCGTGGTCCCGAACTTTTCATTCCTCACAGTGCAGGGGTTATTAAAAATGCACAAGATACAAAATCAATGATGGGTGGACAACCTGTCGTAGTTAATCAAACGTTGAATATAGAAACAGGGGTAGCTCAAACAGTAAGAGCAGAGATATTGACGATGATGCCAATGATACAAAATTCCACATTAAGTGCGGTTCGAAATGCACGACAAAGGGGTGGCTCATTTGCGGCTACATTTGGTGGCTAAATGACTGCGCCAACCTATCCACTTACAATGCCAACGACTCCTAATTTTACTGATTCTTCTTGGCGGTTGAATCGTAGGGTTGCAGTATCTCAATCTCAGTTTACTGGGGCGCAACAAGTATTTGAATATGATTATGCACTTTGGGGAGCGACTCTTAGTTTGCCACCAATGAAACGTGAGCAAGCAAGAGAGTGGGAGGCATTTTTGATGCAACTGCATGGAGTCAAGGGAACTTTCCTTCTGGGTGATCCTGATGCGTCAAGTCCGCAAGGTGTGGTTACAGGAACAGTAACATTGAACTCAGCCGTTGCAGTTGGCGATTTTACAGTTGCTTTGGCAACAAGTCAAAACAGCACAAACAATATGTTTCGCAAAGGTGATTACATTCAGTTAGGTTCGGCAGGAACTTCTAAATTGCATATGGTAACGGCTGATGCAAACAGTAACAGCTCTGGTGTTGTAACTGTCACCATCGAACCATCGATAAAAGCTGTCGTAGGTACTGGTCAACAGATAACATATAATTCTCCAAAAGGATTATTCCGCATGGAATCAAATGATTTAGGATGGGATGCAAGCAGAACCAGTTTATATGGTATCAGTTTTAGTTGCATTGAGGCGTTGTAATGGAACAAATGTTAATTAATATCATCGGTGGTGTTTTAGTGGCAAGTCTAGGTTTCATTATTAAAACCTTGTGGGATGGTCAACAGAAAATAAAGCAAGATATGACTGCGTGGGAAAGATATATGCCAGATACATACATTCGCAGAGATGATTATAAAGATGATATAGCAGACATCAAAAAGATGCTATCTGCTATTTTTGATAAGCTAGATCAAAAGGTGGATAAATGAATAAGAATAGATTTATTAAACAAATACGCTTTCACGAAGGTGTTCATAATAAAGTATATTTAGACACACTTGGAATTGAAACGATAGGGGTGGGTAGGAATCTAAAAGATAGAGGATTATCTGATGATGAAGTAGATTATTTATTATCAAATGATATTGATATTGTTGAAGCAGAGCTAGATAAAGAGTTGCCTTGGTGGCGAGATCTGGATGAGGTAAGGGCAAGATGCCTTGCAGATTTAGTTTTCAATATGGGTATGCCACGACTTCACGGATTTGTGAAAGCGTTAGATGCGTTAAAGCGCAGAGACTACCAAACTAGCGCAGATGAATTTGCTGATAGTCGTTGGTATAAACAAGTAGGACAGCGTGGGGGTCGTATTGTTGAGATGATTCGCACAGGCACAGATTCGGACGATTTCTAATGTATGAATATAAAATCAAAGAAGTGGTAAAGGTTGTTGATGGTGATACAGTCGATGTCATTCTTGATTTGGGTTTTGATATGTTCAAGAAAGAGCGCATTCGGTTAAATGGAATAGATGCGCCAGAATCCAGAACATTAGATACAGAAGAAAAAGCACTTGGAATAGATGCGAAAGAATTCCTAGAAAGACGTTTAGAGGATTGTGATAATCTCTGGGTTGCAACAGAGAAGGATGGAAAATATGGACGGATGCTTGGGGATATCTGGTGTAGCGCAACCAATATCAACGAAGAAATGGTGTTGCGTGGTTATGCGTGGAAATATGATGGTGGCACGAAAACAAAAGATATTAAAAAGCTAAAAGAAATAAGGCGGTTAGTATGATTCAAAGTTTAATTGCTCCTGTATCTGGGTTGCTTGATAAGTTTATAGAAGATAAAGACCAGAAGGCAAAACTGGCACACGAAATCGCAACGATGTCAGAGAAACATTCTCAGGAATTAGCACTTCAACAAATAGAAGTTTTGAAACTGGATGCAAAGGGGAACTGGTTTCAATCTAGTTGGCGACCTTTAGCAGGATATGTGGCGGTGCTTGGCATGGCGATTAACTTCCTTGTCATTCCAATATGTGAAGGGTTTGGAATAGATATAAATCAGGCAGATACAAGTACGATGATGCCGCTTCTTTTGAGTATGCTAGGAATCGGTGGAATGAGATCATATGACAAGTTAAAGAAAACAGATACCAAATGAATCCACCACTCCAAAAAGCACGTTATCTAAGTGAGCCACAAAACAAAAGATTTGCAGGTCTGATCACAGTTTTTTTTGGGCGTAAACCATATGATTTTATTTTGAAAGATTTATTGCATGAGCAATATGTTTTTCAATCAGCAGATGAAATATTTTTGACTGAAAAAGGAACAAAAGAACTACATCGATTAGCTTTTTTCTGTGGCTTACTTGTAACAGGTGATGATTTTGAGCCAATGCGTTTATCTTACGTCGAGCCAGAATAACCTATCGGAATGGTTCACCTGTAATCCAACACACTAATGCCCATCTTTCTCCTTTTCTAACAGGAGTAACTTTATGAGGCATAAATGATGGAAATGCTATCCCTGTTCCTGCATCTGGTTTGATACTTTGTTCACCACTCATAAAAAAAGCTAGTTCTCCACCCTCATAATCATCATTTAGACAAACACTGATGCTTATTTTGCGAGTACTATGATCTCCTGTCCCAATATCTAAGTGCCACCCATATCCAATTGATGGAGCAGAATATCTCAAAAGTTGGGGTCTTTCTAAAATTCCAGTGAGATTAAACTGGAAAAGCTCATTTGCATTTTTTGCACCAAGGATTAACAGTTCATCAACCCATTCTTGTTTTTCATGAATGACAAATACATCCACTTCTCTTTTTTTAAAATCAATCACATTTGAATCTTCATTCTGTACTTTTCCCTTGCGATGTAAAGTCGAATCATCTTCATGCAAATCAATAATTTTTTGTATTTCTTGTTGAGTCAAGTTTAAGCAAGAAGTAACACCAATATCACTGTTTCTTATCTCTGGGGGTATTGCTAAAGCCATTCAATTTTCCTTATAAAATATGTGAGTTTTTATTTGCCTGTAATACTGCTTTTTAGAAGCCCACACAGGCGCAACGTAATCTGCGTGGTAATACACAGAACCATCCGTTGGGTCGCTTACACGGCTGTGATATACGCCCCAAGCAATCATTCTTGCTAGTTCATAGGCTTGCATATCTGTAGGTATGTCAGATTTGCCATCACAATAGAAGCTGAATTGACATTGATTCCGAATAGGCACATCTGGATTCCAACTGTGCGTTTTGGATTGTGTCACAACAGAGCAAGGGTCATTTGGAAAGTTTTCATCCTCAACCCTGTTCATTATAACGTGGGCAACGGCAATTTGACCGAGCAAGGGTTCACTCCTTGCTTCGAAGTAAATCGCAGTAGCTATACAGGCTATGAATGACTCTATCATCAGTTAAACCCAAAAAGTTGTGCAGGTGTCATACAAGAACTTTCTGCAGTCCATAAACTTGAATCCCATGTTTCGCAACCAAGCACCCAATTAATAGCGATGAATTCAAACAAAAGAATGAATCCAAGCATAAAAAATAAAACAAATAATGTGTCTCTGTATTTTCGCATGGTAATCTCCTTATATTGACCAAACAGTTTCCTTGACGGCTTTTGCAACAAGTCTTTCTCTCTCATTCCTTTCTATCTCTGGGTTCTTCACATCATTTGTATGAGTTGCCCAATAGGTACAGGCATTATACAAAGCCCATTTATTAGAACCGACTTGTCTTTTGTTATCAATCCAAAAGCCCATCAATTTTTCAAGACGCTTTTTATTTATCTTCTCTTCAGATGTTTTTGTGTAAGCCCTACACATATGTAATTTAAAAAATCCCTCTGCTTGTAAATCTGTTATTGTTGCTAGACTCATTGCTTTATACCAACCAATATTATTGAAGAAGATATCTGCACTCTTTTCAATCTGTTTGGTTGATGCTTGTATGTTTATATTAGCGGTATGTTTGTTGACTGTTTTTGCGATAGAGTGCTGATCTGCACATCCATTATTACAGAACAATCTAAAACCCATACCTGCTACAGAAAAAGACCAAGTTCCATCATAAGAATTATAATACAGAACTTGATATTTTATGTAATCACCGACCATTGGTTCTATTGTCATATCATTAAAAAGCATTGAACCTCTTATTCTTTTACCACCATCAAACACCTCAATATTTTCTGTGAAATCTTTTGATATATTGGCTTTTGATATTGCATCTCTTATTGATTTGACAACATCCTGATGTTTCACAATCGTGTATTTTTTGCCCACTGTCGCAAGTGGTTGATTTGTATCAGAGCGTATAATTGCTTTTTGCATATTTGCAGGAATCTTGATGCCAGTTGTAGTTTGCATCATTTCTTCATGAACAGGGAAATCCCATTCGTTTAATATTGTACCATCCATATTTTTCTCCGTTTTTTTGTGGTTATAAATTATTAATTAATATTTTTACCTTGTCAATTTATTAAGTACAGAATGACCTCTACCTTCAAGGCAATTTTGTAATGCGATATTTCTATCATCATACCAAGGAATATTATTTTTTATAATCGTTTCGCACTCCATAGTATCACGCTGTACAAGCTGAGCCTTTTCTTCAGAAGCTCTTAAATCAACAAGCGGTTTGTAAGCGCACCCTGATAACACGAATATTATTAAAAACATTCTCATCTTATAGATCCTCCTAATTCCAGACCTCTACGCCATCCACTTTTCGCCCTTGCTTCAACAGATGTCATTGGTCTTTGTTTTTTCTGTTTCAGTTCTTTTTGTGGTTGTTCTTGAAAGTTGATTACCTTATCCCAAGATTCTTTAAGTTTTTCTTTAAACTCCTCTACTGTTTCATTATCGTCCATCTTGCAACACCCAATCCATCTTATTTATAAATTCCACAAATTGTTCCTCAGTCAGATATTGATACGCTGAATAATCCTGTAAACTATTGCTTGTATAAACAGGGGTAGCAGTCGAATTAAATTTTTGAGCTTGCAACAAATCAACTCTTCTATAAATATCATGATGTACTTTTACTCTATCATCATCCTCATCTAGGAAAGGTTGATATACATATCCTTTGTGTGACCATTCTGGCGCATTATCCCATCTAGGTATTGGATACATTTCTTTTCTCCATTTCGTTCATTATAAGTTTTTCTAATCTTGGATTTATTGTTCTTTCGCCTGTTTCATATTTACATATGATAGACTTATCTTTGTATCCGAGTATCTCAGCCATTTGTTGCTGAGACACTCCAATATCATTTCTGAATTTTCTAAATACTTCTTTATCCACTAATTACTCCTTATTGATAAGTTATCTAATTGTTCAATGCTTTGCTCAAATTCTTCATCAAGTTTCTTATCTATAATAATCATTCTATCATAAGTAAGCATATCAAGCTGTTGCAGAAAATCTCGTATTGAATTTATCTCATCTTCTGCAAGGGGTTCTAATTGTTGAATAATATTTTCTGCTGAAGTATCAGAAATAATGTTGTTGAAAAATTCTTTTAGTCGTTCTGTAGGTAATCCCATTCTATGCTCCGTATTTGTTAGCTAATACTCTGTAAGCGGTTTTAAGGCTTCTTGAAAGTTTAAGAATCTCAGGCTTACAAATTTTTGTTCTTTTGTTTGCTTCATCAAGCCATTGTGTAAGTATATCAATAGTTTTGTTAAGTTCATCAATTGTTTTGTTTTCGCATATTTGTTTATAAGTCATTTTTTTCTCCAATAGGTTTGTGGTTATATTATAAATATATGTTATATGTTGCCCATTGTCAACCATAAAATGAAAAAAAATGTAAAATAATATAAAATAACAAAAACCCCAAATCTATTGAGATGGGGCTTGGGAGGAAATCATGAGATTGTTGGTGAGGGTTGGATAAAACGCTAATTCTGAACAACCCTCAAAATTATTATATCATGTTTCCTGTTGTTCATCAATCCACTTGCTCAAAACTTCACTATCCCATGCCCATCTTCTTTTACTTAACTTTATAGCTTGGGGAACTTTATCCTCTTTTATTAATTTATTTAAAGTTGGTATTGATAATCCTAAATATTTTGCTGTCTCAGCTTTGTTGTATAATCGTTGATTTATTTTATCTTTTGTTTGTGTCATAATGTCACCGCCCTCATATTTGCATTCATAGACCGCCACGCTTCAATCTTTGCTTTGGCGGCTTCTCTCATAAATCTATGTTTCTCATCTAGCTTTACCGCTATTTTAATTGCTACTAAATGTTCTTGATATTGTTTGCTATTGTATGCCTCACGTTCTTGTGCAGATACAGGCAAATCTTTATGAACAGACATCAACATTGCTTTAAGAGATTTTCTATATTCTTCAAGATAAATTCTTTCTGCTTTACACTTAGCGGCATCTTCAGCGTTATCTCTAAGAAAATCTACTGCCAGTTGAACTTCTTCTTCTGTAATCATCTAATCCTCATTGAATGGGCTGAAATCCCAAAATGCTTCTGCTTGTGTTTGACCGAAACTTTCATCCTTGGTTTGCTCTAAAAAAAATGCTTTCTCATTTCCTCTTTTATGTAACTGAGTATGATGGTGCATACAAAGGGGTATAAGATTCCTATCATTTGCTTTCATGCCCATGCCTCTTGTTCCATTCCAAGGTTTCAATAAATGATGCGCTTGAATAACACCTTGGCATGAACTATAAATCTTCAAGCAACATTGTTGAGAATGTATCCAATCAAGGTGCTTTTTATTAGCGTATCTTTTTTTCATCAAAATTCTGTTTTAAAATCTGTTTCAAATTCTTGTGATTTATTTTGTTGTGGTATCTCTCTTTGTTCTTCTTTTGGTTCAATAGTTGCGGATAACATTCTGTCACCATCTTTAGTTTCCTTGCTCCATGCAGTAAACCAGTATTCAACATAATCTTTTGTGAAACCTCCATTCACAGATGGGGGGTTTTGCTTGAACTTTGCTTTATCTGATTCTGTTAATGGTTTGATACCACCAATATCTGCAAATATTCGAAAACGAGAATCTTGGTTTTGTATTCTCTTTTTTATAATTATTGCATCTATTTCTTCATCTGCTATTTTTATTTTACCTTGATAGAATATTGATTGGTCTTCTCTTGGTTGAAAGAATGAACCAGTTTGATTCTTCATCTCATATGCCATTGAGTTCTCCTTGTCTCTCGTCTTTTTTTGTTTCTCTCCATAAAATATCAACCAAGCGATATTTGCCTTTGAACTTGGATTGATGCCAATGCCCTGATGGTTTTAAAAATTTAAGTTCTTCAGCATCTATAAACATTTGTTTTCCTTGGCAGGTTATAAGTAATCCACCTTTTTTAATTGCTTCTTTAAGTTCATAATCTCTTATGGATACATATCTACCCTGCCATATTTTATTTACTGTCTTTTTCTTCATCTGCTACCTCTGTATCTGGGCTATATTTACCTCTATATACATCCAAACCAAGACCAAATAATCCTATACATTTGACCATACAACGCATCTTAGCATTGCTAACATCAACAGAGCTTGGGTTTTGTATCGCCTTATTGTTGTAATCCATAACAGCGAGATGCATCGTATGACTTAATCCATCTATTGTGACTGTACATTGTACTTCTGCTGAACCATCAAGGTAATACATACATCCATGCTGTTTGCCTTCACGTTCAAATATTTTGAATTCACAATCTGCTGTTGGATATCTTTTCTTTAATTCTGCCCAACATTCTGACCAAGAATAATAATGAAGAGTCACATCTTTAACTTGCCATTGTCCCTTATCATCTTTGAACTTTTGTTTTATTTGTCTTGCTTCAATATGGCGATCTTCTACTTCATGTTGCGTCAAATTATCCCAAATTGATTTAGCACGTTTCACATCATCTTTTGATTTATATTTTACATAAAATTCATCTGTACTCATTTAATTCTCCAAATTTTTTTTGCTTGTGTTATTTCACTTTCACCCCACATCCAGTGGTCAAAGTTTGGATATAAGAGCCTACAACATTCTTCTATATCACTTGAGTATGATAATATTCTCTCAAGATTAAATGATGCAGTTCTTATATTATCAAGATGTTTTTCAACATCATGAATCTCTATTTCTGTAATATCATTTGGCGAAACATATGCAACGATAGGCGGTTTTCCTGTCGCCTTAGAATATATCGCAAGTTGCCTATGCACTCCCTCATCTGCTTTAGATGTTTTTTGACCCTTACTTTTTAAATCAACAACGCAATCATCAAACAACCAATCATAATAGCCAATAAAAGGAATGGGTATATCTTCAATCTCTAGTGTTATTTTTCCTTGAGATGCAATTAAATCTTTCTGCCTATACTTTTGTATAAAACCATCAAATGCTTTTGTAATACATCTTTCTAATGTTTTTTCTTCTTTGGTGTATTTCTCAGAATAACCATCCATAAAAGGTTTTGGTTTATATTTGCTCATTTCTTTTTTGCCGAGAGATATAACTGAATCTAATTCCATATCAGATATTTGTATTGCAGTTGTCAATGCTTTATCAACTCCAATCCCTCTCCACGCAGAAGCACCTGCGTATCCTTTAAAACCTGCCAACTTCATCATAGCCATTGCAGGGTCAGCAATATATAAATTAATCATTGATGCTGAAAGCCATTCAATATTATGTTCATTATAAGCGTTATTATTCATAAAAATAAAATAATATAAAATAATATAAAAGTAAAACAAATAATGAATAAGTTTAGAAATAAAAGAACTATAGTAGATGGAATAAGTTTTGCATCTAAGCGTGAAGCCCATAGATATTCAGAGCTTGCATTGTTAGAAATGACAGGCAAAATCTATAATCTCAAACTGCAACCAAGAATACCATTGATGGTAAATGGTGTGAAGATTGGTCATTATGTTGCGGACTTTGAATATAAGAAAAATGGAGAAACTATAATTGAAGATGTCAAATCACCAATCACAAAAACTCCAATTTATAAATTAAAGATGAAGATAATACAAACATATGAACCCCCAATTGTAGTGAGGGAAATTTTTTGATATAATATGAGTGATACGTCTAATAGGGCTATCATCTTAACAGGAGGTTTTGATGGTCGACCCTATCTCGGCTATGGCAATAGCAGGTTCAGCATTTAGCGCACTAAAACGAGGTGTGTCCATAGGTCGTGATATAGAATCGATGGGCAAAGATTTATCACGATGGATGTCTGCGGTATCGGATATTGACCGCGCACACCATGAAGCAAAGAACCCACCGATATTCAAAAAATTATTTAATGGTAAATCTGTTGAACAAGAAGCAATGGAACTGTTTACACAAAAAAAGCAATTAGAGAATCAAAGAGATGAACTAAGAAAATTGATTTCATCAATGTGCGGACCACAGGCTTGGCAGGAACTTATACGGATGGAACGTGATATTCGTAAACAAAGACAAGAAACTTTATACGCTCAAAGGGAAGCAAGAAAGCATTTTATGGAAGTGGTAGCAATAATGATTTTGATAGTTGTTATTGTAGGCTTTCTTTTTCTTGTTCTCTATCTCTACATAAACAGGGGAAAATTATGATTCAAAAAAAATTAGAAAAAGATTCATCATACAATCATCTGGACGCAGATGGTGATGGAGTGGTCGATGATGACGAACTAGCTCTTTATGAAAAACTTCATGCCATTGAAACTCAAGATGCTAAAGATAATGCAGAACTTCGTAAACTCACGGCTCAAAGACGCATGGCAACAGCAGTCCTCATTTTCATGGCTGTTTATACTTTGCTGATGTTTGCCCCGTTCATACCAGACTCTAGAATAAAATTACTTACAGATTTGAGCAATCTTCTTTACATAACAGGCGGAGGAATCACAGGAACGTATATGGGTGTCAGTGCATGGATGTCTCGTAAATGAGATACCGCAAGGCAACATTCCCAAAGCCCAAATTTAAGAGGCATGATATTCGTTATCCAGAAGACATGAATAAAGTACACATAGCTCATGATTGCATAGTATGTGGGTCTGATAGGGCTTCTTATAGTTATGATTGTGGGAAAACTTGGTACTGTTCAGAACATCGTGAACAGGGAAAAGCCACCTAATTGGAAATAGTGGCTCTTCTTATCATATTTATTTGTTTAGGAGTTGTGTTAGCAATACTTGTTTGGATAATTGTAAATATTAATTAAACTTTTGCCTTTAAGTTGTAATCTTTTATTATTGTTCCTAATTCTGGGTTGCCTACTACTTGTTCCTCAATCCATTTTGTTTCTATAGTGCCATCCAACTTTTTGATTCGCCTTGGGTGGCCTCTGCGGATGTGTTGACGCTTTGGTGTTCCATGACCTGTAAACATGGATTCATACATACGAACACCTCTTGGTTTGGGCAAATCAACATCATATATTTTATATTCATTTTTTGGTACTCTGCGACCCCAACGAATTGTATCAATCTGTTGTTTTGGTTGAATCGTTTCATGTGAAACTATTGGATAATTAAGAATAGTAAATACGGAAATAAGAAATCGCAGATCACCTCTCAATATTGTTCCAAAATGTTTTGTGAGGTCATTATCATCTGATTGAGCATTAGCAATCATTTCAGAATTCATAGTTAGAAATGTAAGGTTATCCATTTGCAAACAGGTTCTGCGAGATAGTTTCTCAGTGTTGTGTCCCTTGCATCCCCAATAATGAAGATAACCATCTCCCCACAAATCTAAACCAGACTTCACAAAATCATCTCTATATTTTTGTTGAGAAAGAACTGTCTCATCAATCTGGTGGTTATATAAATCAAACTGAATAGGTAATATCAATATATTGCCTTCTGGGTCTTTTGCAAAACCTTGAAAGTTAAATCTATCAAAATCTTTTATACCACTTTCAATGCTTTCAAAATCTGGTCTTCTTGTATGAGGGTGAACATCAAAAGGGTTATGTGATACTCTAGTTATATGATAACCCATTTTTAAGGTATCTTTATCAACACCCTTGTCAAAAAGTCCATCCATATATTTTTGAAAAACTTTGAAGATTTCTTCTTTGCGAAAATTTTCATCCCATTCAATCCACATATTATTGGATGGCGGAATCGCAAATTCTAATGCTTGAACTATTTTACTTGGTTGCACCCATGAACCCCACACAGCGTGTTGCACAAAATTATTAGATAAAAAATATTTTGTGCTTCTAACAATTTCCATTTGTGCTTTGCGTAGATGAAACTCACTCTTTTTGTTTTTCCCCAGATAATTTTCAATACCTCTTTTTGGTTGTGCCAAACCTGCAAGCACCTCATTGACAAAAGCATCTGGTTTTAGTTGTTCTTTTTTCTCTACAATATCTGAATCCAAATGTGTTTTAAGCATTACCAAATGCCTTTCTATATATATTGCGTTCAAAATTTTCTATTTTTTCTTTTGCACTTTCAAAAATTTCTTGATTTATTATTTCGCCACTTGTGACATATTTTTTTATTGTAATCCATTCACGCACGTTTAAACCTGCAAGTGGCAAAAACGAGTTGCAAGTTTCAACTTGTTCTACAAATTCTTTGATTTCCATTTTTTTCTCCGTTGTTTGTGTAATTATACGATATATACTAAATTGGCACTTGTCAACCTAAAAATATAAATTAATATAAAATAATATAAAATAATTTTTTATTTGCAGTTTTTTTATTTTTGTTTATAAAATATTTTACCACAAAAAAAAGGAGAATTGATGAGTTGGGATGCACTTAGTTATGTTACTAACAAAAAAACAAAAGTTGGAAATTCAACAGCAAAACTTGTTTTGATATTTCTTGCCAATTATGCTGACGAAAATTTTCAAAGTTTTCCATCTATAGGCGTTCTTGCTGAATTGTGTGAAAGCAATGAGAGGACGATTAAGAGAGCTTTGACTCTTTTGCATCAAAAAAAGATTATAGAAATTAAAGAACGATTTACAATTGATGGAAAACAAACAAGTAATTTATACACCATTTTAATTAGGGGTGACAAAAATGAGGGGGTGGGGGTGACAAAAAGTGACCCCAATACTATCAATATAAACAAAACTATATTAAACAAACAGAGGGGTGACAAAAAGTACCCTCCTGATTTTGAGCAATTTTGGCAAGCCTATCCAAGACATGATGGTTCTAAAAAAAGTGCTTATAAGATTTGGTCAAATGCCATATCCAGAGAAATAGACGTTGAAGTATTGTTACTGAAAACAATTCGTTTTAAGGTTAAAAACACGCATACAGAAAAAAGGTATATACCTCATGCGACAACTTGGCTGAATCAAAAAAGATGGGAAACCATAGATATAGAAAAACCACAAACAACTAAAAACCAGATAGCAGGATAATATGGAGAAATTATTAGATAATAATATTAAATTAAGAAGTTATGCAGTTGGGGATTATAAAACAGTTTGTCCTCAATGTTCGCATACAAGAAAAAACAAGAAAGACCAATGCCTTTCAGTAACAATAAAAAGTGATGGGGGGGCAGTGTGGAAATGCCATCATTGTGATTGGGTTGGCGGTGTTGCAGGGGATACCTATCAAGCCCCACAAAAAAAAGTATATAAAAAACCTGAACCACCAAAACAATCAGACCCAGAAAGTAACACCATGTTGGAATGGTTTAAAGCTAGGGGAATAAGTAAAGAAACAGTAGAAGCATTTAATATCACAAGAACTGTCAATTGGTTTAGTAATGGTGAAGCAGGATGTATTGCATTTCCATATTACCAAAATGGTGAACTTGTAAATATAAAATACAGAACAAAAGATAAACAGTTTAGACAAGAAAAAGATGCCAAAAGAACTTTATTTAATATGGATAGGGTTCTTGAGTTTTGGGAACAAAACCCACAGAAGAAGAAGCGATTGATATTTGTGGAGGGGGAAATGGATGTTCTTTCATTTTACGAAGCAGGATTTCCTCATGTGGTATCATTACCAGATGGCGCACCAAAAACGGCTAAGTTTGATGCAGATGATAAAAGATTCCAAGCCCTATCAGATTCAGAGTGGATTAACCATGCAGATGAAATTATTTTAGCAGTAGATAATGACGAGGCAGGTAACGCACTTCAGTTAGAGCTTTTACATAGATTTGGCAAAGACAGATGTTCTATCATAAAGTTTCCAGATTCTAATGATGTTAAAACCAAAGATGCTAATGAAGTTTTAATGTATCATGGTTCGGATGTTTTAAAAGAAATTGTAAAGCAACGTGTTCATTTTCCTGTTGAGGGAATATATACTTCAGAAGATTATAAACAAGAAGTATATAATATCTATGAGGGTAAAGTACAAAAGCCTGTATCCACAGGTTTTACAAATTTAGATACAATATATAAAGTGATGCCATCAACATTCTGCTTGGTTACAGGTGTTCCCAATCATGGCAAATCAAATTTTATAGATCAGATTGCTATCAACTTAGCGAAAAATGAAAATTGGAGATTTGCAATATTTAGTCCAGAGCATTCTACTGCTAACCATATAAGAAGGTTATCAGAAAAGATTGTTGAGAAACCTTTTGATGTTGGTCCTAACGAAAGAATGTCTGCTGATGATCTTATAAATTCAATGGCTTTCTTAAAAGACAAATTTTATTTTATTGAAAGCAGAGATACAATACCAAGTATAGATTGGTTATTGGGTAAGATGAAAGTCGCTTGTCTTAGATATGGTGTTAAAGGCATCATAATTGATCCTTACAATGAAATAGATTCAAGCCGTGAGGGAAACAAAAGAGAGGATGAGCATATTCGTGATTTAATATCTGCTTGTAAACAATTTTGCAGAAGACATGAAATAGCAATGTGGATGGTGGCGCATCCTGCAAAAATGCAACGCAATCAAGATGGAATTATACCTGCCCCAAGTATGTATGATGTAAGTGGATCAGCTCATTGGAACAATATGGCAGATGTAGGTTTGGTTGTTCATAGAGATTTTGATGCTGATGAAACAAGAATCATGACACGAAAAGTTAGGGAGCAAGGTTTGTATGGAAATATTGGAGAAGTGATTTTTACCTATGATTTGAAAAGACATATTTATGTTGAAAAAGATGTAAGAGATTTACCAAACTATGATTATGAATAGGGATTTACAATTAGATTTTAATTGTGTAAAAAGATAATATTGCTCTGTTATCTTTTCTCCAAATAGTTTCAGAGTTTGTGGTCAAAGGGCTAGAGTGTGCTATTGGGTCGTACTGGGTACTTCACCATGTAAATTGCCACCTAGCTCTTTTTTTATTGTAAATAATAATAAATAATATAAAATAACCACATGGAAGAAATCAAAAAAATATATAATCAATTAGCCTCAAGGTATGATTCAAAATATAAAACAACTAAGTGTTTTGTCGAAGAAGAAATAATCGCATCTTTTTTGCCAGAAAATTTGAATGGCAAAATGATATTAGATATAGGTTGCGGAACAGGAAATATGATTACAGTCGGACGGCTTCCTGTTAAACATTATCTTGGTGTAGATATATCAGAAAATATGCTTAAAGAAGCAAAAATAAAATATCCTGATTATGATTTCAAACAACAAGAAGCTCTTACTAATGTTTATGGCGGTCTTTGGGATATTGTTCTCTCTGTATTCGGTCAGATGAATTATATGGGAATAGAAGATTGGATTATTGCACACAAATGTAATCTTGATTATGAAGAAGATAAATATCATCAAGATTCAAGGTTTTTATCAGTTGTGTATGCAGAAGGATACAGTCCAAGTTATATTGAAGGTCATTCTTATAAATATAAATTAGAAGATATAAGAAGAGAATTAAATCTTCATGGTTTTGAATATAACATATTTGGTTTATCTTTTGATGTATTAGGAGCAGAAAAGTTATCCTTTGAAAATTTATTACAACAACAAACGATGTTAACCTATTCTGGAAACCTAGAAGGGTGTCAGTATTGGATAATCGAAGGAACTATCCAAGGAGTTAGATAAGAATGATAACAAAAATTGGCAAACATAAAGTGCAACATGGCGATATTATGAGTGGGATAGATAATCTCATGGAAAATGAAATGGCTGATTTAATATATAGCGATCCACCTTGGGGTCAGGGCAATTTAAAATATTGGCAGACAATAAACAAACGTCATACAGGGACAGAGCCGACTGATATAAAGTACGAAAAATTTTTGCCTACTCTTTTTGGAATCTTTAGAAAATTTGCCAAAGATGTTGTTGTAATAGAATATGGTGAAAAGTGGCGAGATGATATAATATCTTATGTAGATAGTTACGGATTTATACATGGTGGTGTCTGCACATCTCTGTATGGCAATTCAAAAAAGTTATTGCCACTTGATGTTCATGTTTTTAGTAAATCTGGCATATTTAAAATAGATGATGAATTCAAAACAGGGTGTTTGAAATATCGTGGTGGTGATTTATCTATATTCATATTTGAAAAAATATTATCAAAAGAAATAAAAGGAACAGGAATCGTATTAGACCCTATGTGTGGTATGGGTTACACAGCACAATCTGCAATCAAACATAATCTTGCCTTTAGAGGAAATGAATTGAACTCAAAACGTCTGGATAAAACTATTCATCGTTTGCGTAAAAATACATCAAAATGATATTATAATGAAGATTCTATATAAAACCGAGGCTCTC
>TARA_R100000654_G_scaffold2251_5_pt1 | contig 42210 bp, 20 predicted proteins | sample TARA_R100000654 | Tara Oceans TARA_R100000654 (sample SAMEA2622473) | marine metagenome | biome: marine biome (ENVO:00000447); feature: surface water layer (ENVO:00002042); material: "saline water (ENVO:00002010), including plankton (ENVO:xxxxxxxx)" | depth 5 m
ACGCTCCTTTTGTTACAATACCGCCTCCACCTGATCCATGAAAGTATTTTATTTTAATAGACCTTGTACAATCTCTTGAATTCTTTTTAGCTCTTACTATTTGATTTATTACAAACCAACCACCATAACCACCAGTCATTACATTAGTATGATTTTTTAAATTAAGTAACTTTACAAATCTAGCTAGTATATCAGTTTCTTGAAATTTAATTATAGCTGTTTCATGATTACCGTATCCTATAACTGTTATTAAATGAGCATATGGTGACCACCATTCTACTGCTGTTTCTACAATACTATCTAAATATTTAGAATTGTTATGTTCTGGACGTATATCAGATTTATTTTTTCTATTGTCCCCACGGCCCTGCATTAAACAAAACATATCTCCGTTAATATGAATAGGAATAGATTCTTTTATACAATAGTCTAAATCTTTTTTTAATAACTTCCAATCACATTTTGGGTTATCCCAATGAATATCTGAAAACATTGCAATACGTGCTTTATTACCCTCTAATTTTAATTCGTGGATATTATTAGCATGTTCTATAAGTTTCATATTGATTTTTTTTAACTCTCTCATTTACAAGATACAAGTAAAATAGGACTTTCTAAAAAAATTTGACGTTTTCTTTTAATTAAAACCGTTATCTACTTCTTGATCTTGTTCTAAATTATCAATGGCTTCTAACACATTTTCTCTTTTTTGATTATTAGTATATTGATCCCAGCTAGTACCGTAATAAGGTATTAATTTTCCTAATAACCATCCTGTAATTCCAATACCTTCTTCATCTGATAAATAATTATAATAACCATTATTTACTACAGTCTTAATAAATTTATTTTTTTCATCAGGATATTGTAACTCATATAGATTTTTTAAAGGAGTTTTTCTAAACCAATATTTACCTCTATGTGTCCAATCTTCATACATACCTTTTTCATAAGTTTCTCCACTAAATGCATCTAGTATAGAAACAGCTTCTTTAAGAATTCTTGCACCTACTACAGGTTCGTCAATAATTTCTACAGTAGAAGCCATATTAAATCCTGCTGATTGTTCTAATAATAATCTATTTAAAACATATGCTAAATATTGATTAGTCATATTTTTAGGATCATCATCTGCTAATTTATTAGCTATTCCTGCTAACACAGTAGCAATCATTAAAAATACAGTATCTGCTATAGTTTTTCTTACTCCTCGTTTTTTAGCAGGACTTAATTCTTTCCACACAGCAAAGGCTCCAGTAGTTTCAGTATTTCCTTGAGATATTATGTTTTTTAAAACATTTCTTAAATACCCACCCATAGCTCTATAGTGACCTATTTCTTCTTCTTCACTTAAATAATTAACAGTACCTCTTTTAAATTTAGAATCTACCATATTAATAAACCAGCCTCTATGCATAAAAATAAAGTCTCCTAAAATAGTTCTAGATAATTTTCCTTTATCAGTAGGACTCATAACGCCATCGACTTGAGTAGAAACATGTTCTATTTTTCCTTTAACACTATTAAGAACTCCTTCAGTTACAAACTTTTTAAACTCTTTTTTAATCTTTAACTGCCCATCAACTGCTTCATATGCATTATATAAACTTTTTTCTCTAAGAGCTTCCCATTCTTTACTCATTTTTTTAGCATGAACACCATCGTTTTTAACTCCTTGTTCTATACTAGTAGCTCTCATAAACCTAGCTTTTGTCATAAACTTACCGTTGTATAGTCTATAATTATCATAAATAGATAATGCAATACGGCCTTTCATACCATAATCTCCTGAAGCAAAAGTAGTATACAATATATCTCTATTAAGAACTTTTCTAGTAGCCCTGTTTCTATCAGTTTCATATAACATAGTATCTAGCTTTACTATTTGAGCTTCTTGCAATATTAAATGCATTTTACTTCTTTGTTTAGGAGATCCTATATCAGCTATTACCATTCCTAATTCTTTAAAAAATTCTTTTCTACCAAAATTTTTACTTTCATTAGTACTATAAATACCTATTTGATCTTCTATAATACTATCTGCAGATCCTTTTAGCCAACCTACTGTAGAAGTTATTAAATTAAAAGCTAAGTTATTGTCTCTAATAAATGTTGCAATTTTTTGAGATACTTTTGTCCAAGACATAGACTTATCTTTTAAATCTACTTTTCCTCCTGTAGCTTTTAAAACACCTTTTCTTAATAAATTACTTTCTTCAAAAGTATATTCTAATTGTTCTCTTTCTATATTGTAAAGTTGTGTATTTATTAAATTTTCTAAAGCTTCGTATTCTTTAGACTCTATTCCTTCTTTATCTTGTCCTCTACCTTTAGTTTTATATTCTCGTACTGCTAAAGATTTTTGAATAGCTCCTAATTCTCCAGCGATTGAATTCATTTCTGAAAAATTTTCTGCCATTTCTGCAAATAAAGAAACAGATCTTAAAATATCGTAAGATAAATCTTCTAAATTGGCTACTTCTCCTGTAAAAAATATAGGAATGACTCTATTGTTAAGAGCATTTAATTGTCCAAATTGAGTATCATCAGCTTCTACAAAAAAAGCATCTCTCCCTACTTTACCTATTTTAGTTAGAAAACTATCGTTTTGTGATTTTTTAGTAATACGTTCTAAAGTACTTTTGTAAACAGATGGGACCATATAAATCAATCTTTCTGTTCTATAATTAACAGGAAGTTTATTTACTGCTTCAGTTTTTGTTTTTATAATTGCGTCGTAGTAATTTTTATAAACAGGGTCTTTCATTTTTTTAATGAAATCTTCGTTTTTATATTTACTATTAGGAATAGTTTTAGTTCCTTCTATGTTTCCTTCATCATCATAAATAGTTTCTGTTATAGAATTATTTTTTCTCCAATCTGCCCAAGCTTCATTATAAATTTTTCTATCTTCTGGACTTAAACGTGTTACATCTATATATTTATAATCAAATTCTTCTGTTTCAGGATTTTTAATATTTAATTTTCTAGCTAATTCATTTCTAAGATTTTGTTGAGATTCATAATACTTAGAATAGTTTAATTCTCTTGCAAAATAATGAGTTGGTTTTCCATTAGAATCTTTTTCAACAAGATCAGTTTGTTTGTATTTAGTTAAAAAGATTTGTTGACTTCCTACTAAAGAATTAAAAAGTCTTTTAACAAATCTATCTACATTACTTTTAGCATTAAATAATATTTTAGCAACTGTTCTAATAATACCTGAGTCTGCATATTTATAGTTACCTACTTGCAATCTCCACGTACTCATGTCTCCATAAGTAGCTTCTATAATTTCTCTAGCATCAAAATCTTTATCTATAATTTCTCCATTATAATCTTTATTTGCATTTTCTAAAGTTTTTATAGCTAAACTATTTATTAATACTTGGCTACTAGCTAAACCATTTTTAAGCAAAGAATGTACTTTTCCTGTGTGTTCTAAAAGTTTTTCTCTTACTTCAGGTTCTACTCCTTTTTGAATTAAGTTATTATTAATATCTCTAAATAAATCATCGTACATTAACATAAAATCATGAGCTGTTACTAAACTAATAGCAGTCATAAAACTATTGCCATTAGCAACATCATCCATAAGATTATTAACTTTTTGTAATTCTTCTTGAGCTTGTAAAGCAAATTTGCTTATTCCTAAATCTATTTCTCCTATATCTTTAAGACGAGTAAGTTCTTTAATATTATTTTTAAGAGTAGCTATTTGTCTTTTACTTTTAGCAGAAGTTCTTTCAAAAGTTTTTACTCTTGCTTCTAATCTAGAAAGAATAGTGTTATATATTTTTTCTTTCCTTTTAATAAGTTCTTCTGTAGTACTTAAAATGGGAATATCAGAAACTGATTCTTTTTGTTCATTTATTTGATATAAAATTTCTGCTTTAGTATAACCATTTAAAGCATTAAATGTATCTAATTTTTCTTCGTTAAGAATAGATTCTGCTAAAGGAATAATAGTTTTTTCTAATGCTGTTCTTCCTGGTCTATTTATTCCAAGTATTTCTTGAATCCTATTAAAGAAATTAACTACAGCATTTTTAAAAGTTTGCCAGAATCCTGGTTTGTTAGATAATGCTTCTGTAGTTTGGAATTGGTTAACTATTTCAGCTGCTAATATTTTACCTAAAGCTTCTTTTTTAAACTGTATTTCGTTTTCATATATTTCCCCATACTCTTCTAAAACATCTTGATAAGTTTGAGTATCAACTACCTGATCTAATGCTGCTTGCATATTTTCGTCTTTAGTTAACATCATTTCTATAGCAAAGTGAGCAATTTCTTCTGCTAAAGTATCTATGTTTCTATTGTCTGCTACAGCAATTAATCCTTTTGCAAAATCTGCTATACCTAGTGCAGAGTTTTCATATCTATCTGGAAATTTTTCTACAACTGATTTTAAAGATTCTATAGAAATACCATTTTTCTTTGCCCAATTAGTAAGTTTAACATCTAACTTTTCTACTTGTATTTCCTGTGATTTAGATTTAAGCTGCCTAAACATTCCTCCTGCATAAGGAGAATAGTAATTATCCATAGTAACAGCTCCATTTTTATAGCCTGCTATGTAATAATTTCCTGATCTTGCTTGTCTAAGGGTCCACTGAACATCTCCTGCATTATCTGATATTCTTTTTAAATCCCCATTTATTCTTTGTATATCTGAGTCACTTAAATCTTTACCACGTATCCTATCAAAAAATATTTTTTTAGCTTGATCTTTATACATCTTAGCTAAATTAATTTGATACATTACATCTGCTCTGTTTTTTGTTTCGCCAGGAATAGTTATCATTTTTCTTTCTCTAGCTTCTTCCGCAACTTCAAATAAATCTCCTTTAAAAAAATCTATAATAAATTCATCTCTAGGTAATTTAGTCTTAGCCATTACTTCTTCTATGACTCTAAAATCAGTTCTATTTTCTTCAGGATATTCTTGTATTAATCGATCGTATTCTTTCTCATTAACAAAATTGTCGTTTAAATAATTTTGTGCATATTCTTGTACTTTAAATTGTTCTTGTTCTGTTAATCTATTATATCTTTTTTGATTAAGAAAAATTGAAACTACTTCTAAATCAGTTCTGTTAGGAACTATACCTTCTAACTCATCAGCTTCACTTAATAAACCTGTAAGTATTTGAGATTTTTTTTGTATGTTTTCAGGAATAAGTTTACGAAGTTCGTCTACTTGTTTTAGAGCGGCTCCAGGAATACTAAAATTCTTTTTTAATCCTAACTCTGCAAGAGTAGGAAATTCTTCAAAGCTATCATTTTGCTCCATCCACAGCCCTACTTTAGCACGTAGTACTGCAAGTTCTAAACCAGAACCATCTAATAAATTTCTAAAATCAGGATGACTAATATTTACACATCTCATTGTTTAACAATTTTCTAAGTCTGATATAATTCTATTTAATTCTTCTTGAGAAACAGTATTAAAAATATCTGGATCTTTTATTATTCTTAAAGCACTTTGGAAAGGTTCAGAGTTCATAAAAGTTTCTGCTGCTTCTTCGCTTTCAAAGTTTTCTTGTTGCTTTTTATTAACAATCTTTTTTATTTCTTCTTTAAAAGTTTCTGCAGACATTTTTTTAGAATCTGTATCTTCTTTTTCTTCTTGAGTATTTTTAGAATCAGTACTAGTTTTTCCTAATTTTTTATTAGCTAATTCTAGTACTTCCATATAGGCAGGGCTTGTTTTAGGCCAAGTTACTAATTTTCCAGTATTTAATAAGAATATTTCTTCTTGTTCATTAACTCCGTATTTATTTCCTTTATAAGTAACAGTTGTTCCTGTTCCTGCAGCAATAGCTTGTTTTAAAAAGATTTGTCTTCGTTGTTCTGGAGTAAAATTAGAAGTAACATCATTAAATGGCAATGATTTATCTGCCATCTTTGGATTAATAGTATAAATCTTAGTTTGTCCATTTTCTACTATAATTCTATAATTCTTTCCTTCAAATTCTACAGGATAATTTCCTATAGTTTCACCTTGAGCTTTATAGGTAGCATTAGTTCCTCCTCCTGATTGAATTATTTGGCCGCTTCTTCTTTGAGCCATCATCCTATCAAAATATGCTTGCTCTTCAGAAGTTGCTGTAGGTTGTTGTGGAGAAGATAAATCATTTTCTCTTATTAAATCATCTAAGTGAGTAATGTCTTTTAAAAGAGATTCTTGAATATCGTCAAAGAAATTAAACTCTGTTAAGAAATTAGATAGTCCTAAATTAGGCATAGGAACATAAATAGCAGCATCTAATGCCGACCCTTTTTCAGAAAGATTAGGATCAATAGTACTGCCGTCTATATCACCAGAATATTTGTAGTATTGAGCTTTGTATATTTTATTACTAGGAGTAAATACTTTAATAAATTGTACAGGAATCCGATCTTTTCCTTTAAATACATTTGGATTTTTACTAACATTAACTATTAAACTTCCTTTAGAATTCTTAATAACTCCTTTAACTTGAGAACTCATTGCCATAGTAGCTTTTTTAAGCTCTTCTTCAGATATTTCTCCAGGCTTACCTTCTATTCTTTTAGTTAATTCTGCTAATCCTTTAGCTTCTGCTTCTTCTCCATAAAATTCTTGTATTTGTACAGTAGTAGCAAATCTTCCTTGATCTCCAAAGTTTCTAATAAATTGATCTATAAATCTAGATTCCCAATCTTCTGTTGTTTGTCCTAGTTCAGAAACACTTTCTAAATCAGATGCTCCAAATTTAGTTTCTTCAAACATTTTATATAAAAACTGATTAAAAGTTTTGTTCTTAGTATTAACTTCTTTGTTATTAGATTGATACTCATCGGACCAAAAATAAACAGGAATTAAATTAGCAAAACTAAAAGGCCCAAAAGTATAGCCATTAGCAAAGTATACATATTGAACTAAGTCTTGTGCAAATTTATTAATTTCAGGATCACTGTCTTTTAACATTAACTCCCAAGTATTAGTAAATCTTTCAGTATCTAAAGCATTCTTACCAGTCTTATAATATTCTATTCTAGATATAGGAGTAGTTTTAGTAGGGTTTACTTTGTATATTTGGTCTAAGAAATATTTATACTTTTTAAAAGGAGATTTACTATCTAGATTTTTAATTTCTTCTTTTAAACTAGCTAATTTATTAGGCATTTTATCTATAATGTCTTTACTTTTTTTATAGTCAAAGAAATCAAAACCTGAAGAAATAAAATCTATAAAACGATTATCTATAAGATTAGCTTCTTTTTCAGTAAGACTTCCTGTAGGAGTAAGCTCTGCCATTTTATTTTTTAACTTTCCTAATACAGAATATTGTAAAGAAAAATTAGAAGTTCCTTCTTGAACTTTAACAGCCCCAATAGATGGAAATATTTTATTTAAAATACTTGTAGGAAATAATAAAGAATATTTAGTAAACGCAGGTATCATAGTTTGGTTAATTCCTGGACTACCCAACACTATGTCTTTTAGTCCAAAAATTTTAGCAGTTGGTGGATTACCGTCTACACCTAATTCTTTATCTTTTAGTTTTTGAATCTTAGCAATTTGCATATAATTGTTAGCATCTGTTGGTCCCATACCTACAGTATCTACTCTAGCTGCTTGTACTCCGTCACCTAGCTCTTGTCCATATTGTTGATAGATTAAAAACTTATCTAAAACATTCATTTGGGCTACATAATAATCTAAGTCTTTTCCTCCATCTATAGTTTTTCTAAGAGTTCTTGAAGTAGTTCCTATTCTATTAGCATAATCTTTTCGATCTTGTGGCTTAATACCTGCTGCCTCATATTTTTCAGAAAGTATTGATCCCCATTTTGCTAATATAGAGCCAATTATTTTTTCTTTACTTAAAGAACCTTGTTCATTAAAATGTAATCTAGTAAGCTCTAGTATTGCAGGTTGGTTTATAAATAAGTAAATATAATTTTGAGGCACTCCTAAACGAGTTAAGAACGCTATAGTATCAGCAGTATAAGTGTTCATGTTTAAGAAGTTTGCTACAGGATCTTTAGCATTATCTACAACTGCTGCTAAGTTAGTTGCTAGGAGTCTGGATATTCTTTCACCATTAATATTAGTTTTATTATCTAGTTTTCTATATGCTACTTTATCTATAAAAATTTCTTTATGTAACACTACATTTGCGTGCATAGCTTTAGCATGGTGCACATTATGATTAGCCATAATACCGATAAGGTCAGAACCATCCATATTACGTCTGAACAATTCTAATTGAGTAGAAGGATAATTAATATTAAAATCTTGTGGATCAGTTTCTTTTGATTTTTCTATTAATTCTTTTCCTTTTTGTTCTTCTAATAATTTTTCTGCTTCTTCTATTTTACCTTCTTTAGCTAATCTTATAAAAGCTGCTTGTTCTTTTAATGAATCAAAGTTACCAGGATGCAATATACTAGTAGCAGTTTTAGGATCCCTAAGAATGCCTTCTATAATATTAATTTTTGCATTGTCTCTAGCAGCCTTACCATTAAACATAACTGGATTAACGTTTCCTTTTTTAAGCTCTGCTTTTAAAACATCTATAACATTTTCTTTTAATTTATTATTTGCTTCCATAGCATCATTAAAAGGAACAAAATCTTCTTGCAATTTTGCTATTTCTTCACTAATCTCACTTTCAATACTTTTTCTTTTAGCTTTTTCTAAATTTGTTGTTAGAAGTCGTAATTGAAGGCCTTCTATTTTTTCTGTTAAGTCTATAAACTTAGCAGTCTTTTTAATTTCTTTCTTACCTGCTTTGTTTTTTGCTTCAGCTAAAATTAATTCTTCTCTTCTTGTTAAAATTTCTTGAGCAAGTTCATTGTCTAATTCAGATTGCTCTAAAAATGATTTTAAAGATTTATGAGAACTAAATAAATTGTTAGCTATTTGATCTACATTGTCTTCAGTAATTTCATTTATATATTTTATTACTTTAGGAATTTTACCCTGCATTCTATATGCCCTTTGCATAAAGAATAATTTATCAATATCAAAGTCAAGCCCCGCTACTGTAGTTGCTTGAGGCGGAAGTATAATAGTACCACCCATAGATTGTGGAGTAAATCCTACTACTTCTATAGAAAACATAGAATATTTATCTTCAGTAGGAACCCTGTTAGCTATTAATTCTAGAAGCTCTGGAGCATGCTTTCTAATAAATTCTATACTTACTTCTCCTTTTTCATTTGTAGGAAAAAATTCTCTAGATGTCCAAGGCAATAAAGCTTCATATACAATTCTGCCATCTTTTACTTTCATTTTTAAATCCTTAGAAACACCATAAGAAGGAGTGTTTACTAACTGTCCACCTTTAATTTTTTGTTTAGTGATTCTATTCTTAAAAATAGAATTCATTAAGGCAAACATTTTATATTTAATAGATGGATGGAATAAAGGAAGAACTGTTGGACTAGTTAAATTGTCAGTGTCTCCTAAAGTTTTTTCTGCAGAAGTAATAGCATCTAAAATTTCTTGGCCCATTTCTCTTTTTAATGCTTCTTTTCTAAGTATAGGTAAAAGTCTGTCCCAATTAATATTTTCATCAGCATCTAAGAATTCTTTTTCTGTAGAAAAATACGACTCTTTTAAGTCTTCTTCTACAAGTTCTTGGAAAAGACGAACTACTTTAGCTCCTGAAATAGGTTTGTCATAACCTTTTATGTTATAAGTTCCTTCTAAATCTAAATCTGCTATAATTAAGTTTCTTAACTGAGTACCAAAGTTAGATCTATCATCTAAATAATGAGGAGGAGTTTCTTGCTGTAATCTGTAATCTTCTTCTTTTAAAGGAATAACAGTAAAACCTTCTTCTAATTGATAAGACCCATCAGCTTGTTGTACGTATTGAGAAAATCTTACTTTACCATTTTTGTCAATTTTATTTCCTAGTGCACCTACTTTTACAGCTGATTCAAATATAGCAGTATCATATTTAGCCTCATAAGTTTTACCGTTTAAATCTTTTCCTCCATTCATATCTAAATAAACAGCGGCTAATTCGGGGTATTTATATTCTTGTTTACCTGTTTTTTCATTAAACTGTTCTGCAAGAGCAAATGATTTTGTTAAAACAGTTTCTGAGTTTTTAATTTGCATAGGTATTTCTACACCGTCTACAAATTGTTTAGTAAACATAAAAGGTTTTTCAGGCTTAAAAGGATCGTTAATAAGATTTAAATCTTCAATAGTTTCTGTACCTGCTTCTAATCTTTTAAAAGCTGCATCATAACTACTATCCCAACGTCCTAATTGCTGCAGCATTCTTTTACGTCTAGCTAAAGAAACATATGTACCTGCATCAGATTCATTATTACCTGTTTCTTTTTTACTTTCTAAAGTATCTTTCCATATTTTTAAAATCTCATTTTTTTCAGATTGAGAAATATCAGAGTTGTTTACAGTTTTTTCTATCTGCTCAAATTGCATTTGAGTAGTAGGTATAATACTGTCATTAAGTATGATAGCATTAAAAGTTCCTGTACCTGTTGTATAAGTACCAGGACTCATAATTTGTTTAAAACGTTTTTGATGATCTTCTGTGCTTTTATAAAAACTAGGATCTCCTGCAAAAATTGTATTTAGCTGAGTACTGTGGTAAAAAGTATTTAATATATAATTTTCAAAAAATGCTTTTCTTTCTGTATCATTTTTAAAAGATTTATCTATAACTCCTTTAGCAAATGTAATTGACCCATCTTTTTTAACTTCTGATATAACACCTGCTTGTAAATATTTTTTAATAGTAATACCCATTAATCCATTTAGATTGTTGCTATCGGTAAATTTTTGAATTTCTTCTAAAATAGTATCTTGAATTTCTACAAAAGGTTTAGAAGTATCTACTTTACCATTTAAAAAACTTAACAATTGAAACTTTTGGCCTCTTTCTATATAATTAGGAGTTAGTTTTAAAGAAGATTCTTTAGGCAAATTTTTAATTACCTGAATCCTTTTTAGTTCAGCTTCAGCAGTCTTTAATAATTTATTTTGTATTTCTTCTGTGCTATATTTTTTTCCTTTTACATAACCTAATGTAGGAGAATCTGAAGGTATACCTAACTTATAATAACCTTCTTTTTTATTTTCGTTATTAAGAAACAGTCCCATACTTGTAGCTTCTATTTCTATATCAGACATTTTAGAATACTGTACAGATTTATTTTTTCCTTGTCGACTAAGACCGTCTAAAATAACTGTTTCTAATGTATCCATTAGATTGTCGTCTGGGTCTTGTAAATCTTCTATATAAGGAAGGTTAGCTAATAAAGGATCTTCTTTTCTTTTTTCTAAATAATCTTGAAGCGCATCTGGATCCTGTAACTCAGTAATCATTTTATTTAAATGGCCAGAAGCAATTAAATTATACGCAGTTTTATTATTTACGTTTCTAAAAGATGCTACTACTTCTGTTTGCATAGCAGGAATAATAGCTCTACCTAAATCTTCTACTAATGAAACAGCTTTTCTAGTTCTATTACCTAAAGCATCTGATCCTGTTGGAGTAAGTGCAGTAAATGAATTTTTACCTTCTTCTAATTCTTTTGCAATATTTTTAAGAACATTTAATAATCCTGGTTTTGTTGAACTACTTGTTTGTTCTGTAGTATAAAAATTATTTAAAGATGCTGTATAATCTTTTAACTCAGCAGGAGGATTTAATATTAATAATAATTCATCTTCTGTTATATTAATTTTATACTTAGCAAGCAGTTTAGAAAGAGTTTCAATTACTTCAGCAACAGCTCTTATTTGATCTAAATCTGCATCAGGTTTATTAAAAGGAAGTGCTTCATCGCCTTTTAATTGTTTTATAAGTTGAACTTCTTTAATCGCTGTTTCAATGCCTTCTTTAAATTTTGCTACTTCTGCTTGATTTAATTCTTGAATATTTTTATTTGAAAATAAAGGGTTAGCTGGATCTAAAAAATTAGATATTAAATTTTCACTAACTATATTATTTACATCTTTTCTGTTAGAACTAATTACCTGGTACGAACCATTTTTTTCATAAACAGTTTTATATGTAGCATAATTTCTAGAACCTATAGATACCCAGAAATGAGTTTGTAAAATAGGATCCTCTTCTAGGGCATCTAAAATATCTGCTATATAAGGTTTATTTAATGCTTGTAATTTTTCCATCATAGATTCCATAGTATAACTATTGGAAACTTTAGAAATTAAAAATTTAAAAACTTGTGCAGGATCTTCAAATTCTTGTACTCCAAAAGAATTTTTTTGAGGCTGAAAAGCAGAATCTAATTTAGGAATCTGAGAAAAAAATGTTTTAAGTCTTTGACTTATACTTTCTCTAGGATCAACTTCAATATGATTTCTCATAGCAACTGCATCTGAAGTTTCTTCTCCATTCTCTAAATTATTTATAGCATCATCTTCTAATACATTATCATTTTCAAATACTTCTGGAGTAGACTCTTTACTTCGCGTACCATTACTATAATCTATATACAATCCTCTTTTTTGTAAACTTGTAATAAATCTTTCTAATAAGTCAGTAGATTTAATAAACTCTATTAAACCTGTTTTAGGATTATTAACAACAGCTGTTCCGTTATTAGTTAAAATATTAAAAAGCTTTTGATAATTATTAGCTATATATTGATTGTATTCTCTAGCTTTAGCACCAGTAGCATTATCTGCTTTTGTTTGATAAGCTACTAAAGTGACTGCTAAATCATGTACTACTCTACTAATAAAAGAATGCACTCCCATTTTACTAATAAGATTCTTATCATCTAAATCTTTAGAATAAGTTAACTCTCCTTTACTATTAGTTTCTTGTCTAGCAAGATTTAGTTGTTTATTTATTATATGATTTAATGCTACAAATCCTTGACGCTCGGCTTCTTTATTTACATATTTTCTGTCTGGGTTAGTTACTTTACCTGAGTTATTAGACATTTGCCTAACACTTGCATCTAATGCTGTATTTCTAAACTGTACTTTTTTACTATATTCTCCTACAGTAATACCTTCAAATAAATTATCTATATTAATTACTTTTTGAGTAGAATAAAATACTTTAGACATTTTATAAAAAGCATTAAAAAAGTTTTTTAATGTTAAATCTTTACCTGCTAAAATATCTTTTTTCTTTTGTTCTAATTCTTCTGCTTTAACATCTGCTGATTTAGTAAGTTCTCCGTCGGAATTTACGTACTCCATATATTTATCTGCTAAATACTCTTCTATTTCTAAGTAAGTAGGGAGTTTAGCAGAAACTACAGCTCCATCTTTATCTCTTACTATAGTAGCGGGCAGATCTTCTTTATATTTATTATAAGCTTCATTAAGTATTCTTACTCTTTCTTCTACAGGAAGAGCTAAATTAAATATAACATGAAATGCTTCGTGAAAAGCAACTCCTACAGGAGCATTTTGTTGAATAAGTACAGCTGCTGCTGTAAACAAACCATAAAGTTCTTGGCCATTCTTACGGGCTTCTAAAAGCATTGCGTAAGTTTTAGCAGGTAAATAATGTTTAAGAGTTTCAAAATCTTTAAATACTCTTACAGTACCTTTTTTACCAGATTGTCTTTTATAGGCATCTCCTAGTATTTGTTGAAGTACTTCTAATTCTCTTTCTCTACTCATTCCATTATTAGGAATAACTTTCTCTTTCTTTTCTCTAAGTCTTAAACTAGGATCTATATCATCGATGTCTTCGTCTTCATCAGTATTTGTAGTTTCTCCAGTAGATTTACCTAAAAGATTTTCAAGAGTATTTCTATTTTCTTTATTATTACCTTGATCTCCTGTAGTAGTAACTTCGTCTTCAGTTTCTGTTTGTTCTCCTTGTTCAAATCCTGCTAATATTTCAGCAGCGTCTTCAGTAGATTGTTCTGCAATACTTTTTACTGGCTTAGTAAGAGTAGCTTCTTTTATTGTATCTAAAGGTTTTACATCTACCCCTTTTTGTAAAGTTAATTCAGATGTAGAAGCACTAGGAACTGTGTAACTTACTTTAATAGGCATTACTGCTAAAGTATCTGCAAGAAGGCCGTGGGTGTTATTAAGCAACATTCTGTACATAGATAATTGCTTTTGATGCTTTTCTCTTTTACTGTCTTGAGTAGCACCTTCAACTACTTTAAATTTAAGGCTCCCATCTGCTTTTCTTTCACCTGTTTTTTCAAATACTACTTTAGAATCATAAGGAATTTCTCCGTATTTGTTTTTTGTAAATTCATCGTATTTTGAAGTCTTAACATCATAAATTCTTATAGTACCCTCTTTGTCAAAAGTTAATAAATCTACTGTACCTGCTACACCAATTTCGTCATTATAAAGAACTATATCTTGAGGAATAACTGTTTCTCCTCTTTTGTCCATAACAGCTTTAATAGCTTCTAACTGCTTTACTAAACCTGCTACAACTTCTTTACTAGCAACATCATACTCTTCTTTTAAAGTCCCTGCAAAAAAGTCTCTAATTAAAACATCTACTTTGCTGCCAACAGTAAGCGCTGAAACAACAGCAGGATTTTTTTTATCCTCTTCTGTCATTTCTTTTTCAGAAATATAACTAGTAGTTCTTGTAAGAACTTTTTTTGTTTTAGTATTTACATAATGAGTATGATTATCGGACCCTTCAGCAACTTCATTACCTTTACTATCAGAAGGTCTTATAAAACTATTATTTTTTAAAACAGATAATAGTTTTGCTCTAGTAGCAGGATTTTCTATTTCGTTAATCTTTTCAAGTAGTTGTAATTGATCAGCATCTTTACCAAAAAGTTCTCCTTCAGTTTCTCCTGATTTATTGTTCGTAGAAGCTTCTTTATTTTTTTCGTATTTAGCTTCTAACTCTGCTATATTTACAACACTAATTTTACCACTACCATCTTCTTGTGCAAAAAATTCTTGATTCTTTTTAGTATCATTTCCAGTAGTATAAGCTTCTAATTGAAAAGAACTAGAATGAAAAATATTACCGTTATCTAAAAAAGTATCTGTTACAATTGCTCCATCATTTGCTAAAGTTTCATTGTAACCTTTTCTATTAATGTCCAAAGAGTCTACTCTATATAATTGATTTCCTAAAAATTCATTAGCTTCTTCTTTAGTATCAAATTTATTAACAGTTTCTTCATCAGTTCCTTCTAACTTAGTTATAATATATTGACCGTTATCATATTTAACAGTTGTTCTATATAATTTTTTTTCTAAGAATTTTCTTGTTTTTAAATAATTCTTAGAATCTTTTTCTTTTACTGCTTTAGCTAAAACATCTAAAGCATTAAAAACTTCTCCACTAATATTAGTGTCTTTTATTTTATTATTAAAAAGTTGTACTGGATAAAAGCCATAACTAGATTCTACTAAGGCATATACTTTACCTATTTCAAAAGAATTAATACTTAATTCTCCTGCTCCATCTAGATTTAATTTTTCATTAATTTCTTTTTGAACTAATTTGTTTTTTCCTGCATATAAAGAATCGCCTACTCTTACGACTAACTTCATATCTTTTCCAAAAACATTTAAAGGATTTTGATAATTTTTTTCGTTTCCTTCTCTAGAATCTATATTTAAATTTCTTTGAACATGTCTTGTAATTCTTAATGTAATTGGAGACTTTTCTACATTTTTATTTTTAACTAAATTTTTATTTAGCTCAAAGTTTTTTAAATCAATTTTACCTTCAGATATTAATTGATCTATTAATCCATTTTCTAAAATAGATTTAAAATCTTCTTCTGTTCTGAATTTACCGTCATACCAATATTCACAAGCCATTGATTAAATTTTATCAAATTTAAGGATTTTAATTAACATTTCTTTTCTCCTATAAATTCATCTCCCTGCATAATAGGATTAGCAGTAAGCGCTTTTATTATGTCTTCAAAGTTTTCTTCTATTACTTTTTCTCTAGCAGTCTGTTCTACTTCTGTTTCTGGCGAAGTAGTTTCTTTAGTTTCTGTTTTAGCAAGAGGACCTAATAACCATTCAGCAGCTGATGCATTAGTTTTGCCTTCTCTACGAGCTTTTACAAATCTTTTTATTTGGGCTACATCAACCATATTATAGCCATAATTTTTACCTAAATCTACTACTAAATTTTCTATTCCTTTTTGTTCATCTTTTGCTTTTATAGCTTGTTCTATTTTAGCAGATAACATTTTTTTCTCAAATTCTATATACTTAGTATATTCTTCATATGTTTCTGGAACAAACTCATTCCTATTATTATCTATTAATTTTATAGGGTTATTTGATTCTTTAGCTCTATTAAATTCTTCTTCAGAAATAGTAGTACTAATATCAAAAGCGTCGAAGTCATTTTTTGTTTCTGAATCTGGTCTTGCTTTTTGTTTAGCAATATTAAACGGTACACGATTTTCCCATTCTTCTAGTGTTTCTGTTTTAGAAGTAACAGTAGATTGATATCCTGTGTAAACACCTGGGGCCTCTTGGCTAACAGCTTCGTCAGCTGTTAATTGTTTAAACAAAGCTTTTCTTAAATTTTTTAATTGTTCTGGAGTATTTGTTTTATTAGATCCAGGAAGTCTTCCTATAAATGTATCACCATAATAAACATCTATAGGAGCAGTAGTTTCGTTATAATTATTTTCTGCTTTTAATTTTCTTACATAAAGACTATCTTCTACAAGTTTAAAAGTAGCTCGAACATTATTATCTTTTAATTCTTTGTTACTTAAAAAAGTACCATCATTAACTTTTTTATTACTTGCTTCAGTAATAGGCATGTCTTCATTAACAGCTACATATCCTCCATTACCATCAGGAATAAGTCCTGTTTTGCCTATCTTGTCGGAGTACATTAATATAGTTGTTTTATCACTAGAAGTAGTTCCTTTATCTACATAATTTTCTCCTTGCTGCTCTTTAAGTTTTTGTTCAAGTCTTTCTTTTAAAGATAAATGTGTATTAGTATTGTGATTTTCTTTAGTGCTTCCAGGAGTCGGTGTTACATTATTAACAAAAGGTTTATTGTCTTCTTCGTTAGCATAATCTAAAGTTACTATTGGTTTGTTATTAGCTTCTTTGTTTACTTTAATAAGTTCTTTTAAAATCTTAAAAGTAGTAATACGATCGCTCTCAACAGTTGCAGGATCTCCATTTCCTTGTATAACATCTATTACTTCATCAGAAAATATAGTTTCTCCTAAGTTGTCAGCTATTTCTTTTATTTTAGCAAAAAGAAGAGGTGATACACTTTCAAGAACTTTTATAGCAAGATTTGCAGTATCTTCGTTAGTTATGTTTTCGTTTTTTAATAATTCTTGTTTTTGTTCTTGTAAAACTTTATCAACTTTTTGTAAATCTTTTTGTAATTGTTCTTCTACAATAAATTCATTGTTAGTACTTGTAGCATTAGTAGCAGCTTTAGTAGCGCCTTCAGTAGATTTTTTCTTAGCTAATTCTTCTTTTTGTTTTTCAACATTTAGTTCATGTAATTGTATTGCTTTAGCAATAATTAATTCTGCTTTTAGTTCTGTAAACTTTTTAGCTCCTTCAGGAGTAAACAAAGTTTTATACATTTCCCAAGTCTTAGATTCCATGTCTCTAAGCTTAACTACATCTTCAACTATTTGATCTATTTCTACAGAATTTTTATTGTATTCTATTTCTGTTTCTCGATCAAATTTAATCTGATCTTTAATCATTTTTTTAAGTTCAGCTACTTGGTCTGCAAAAATAGCTTTACCTGTTTTTCGATCTATGTCAACTAATTCTTGAGATAGTAAACCTGCTGTATCTTCTTTTCTTTTTGTCTTTCCGTCTTCTTTAACTTCTACTTTACTACGTAATTGAACTCCTAATTCAGAAACATTTAATTTTCCTTTAGTTAAATCACTTACTCTTTTAGTAAGCTCTTCTTCTCGCTTCTTAATATTTAATCCTGAAGCATATAAAAACTTCATTTGATCTGTAAGAGATTCTGTAAGCATTTGATCTTCATTACTTATACCATTAAATTTTGTTTTAAAAAGTCTATCAATAAAACCTCTTTTATAATTTAAAACAGTATTAACTTCTTCATGAGCTTTCATTATACTTTCAGCAGTATTTCTCATTGACTTAATAGCTTGTTTTTTTGTTTTTTCACTAAACTGGAAAGAGTCTTCTTTAAAAGCAAATTGCTCATTAAATTCTTCTAAAGACATTTTTTCTAAAGCATCTATGTCTTGAAAAACTGTTTCTCCTATTTGATTTTTAATTCTATTTTCTATAAAATTATATATAGATTGAAACTCAGCATTTTTGTAATCAAATATGTTTTCTTGTTCTGCATATTTGTCTAGATCTTTTTGTATTTGAATTTGTTTAACAGCTGCAGTAAGATTGTTTTTTAATACTTCATTAAAATTTCCTTCATTATAATGTTCTACAGCAGCATCTGTTGCTTTAAGTTGTTGCTTAAATTCTTGTATAGATTCTTTAATACCTCCTGTAAATCCAAAACCAATTTTAGTTTTACCTGTAGCAGCATCTTGAGTTATTCCTACAGGAAGACCTACCATACCCATTAAAAACCCAAGAGCAACTGAATCAAATCCTTCTACTGAGTTTGCATAAAGACTAGCTTGAGTTGCCACTGAATCTAAAAAACTTTTAGTATTTAATATAGCGCCATCTTTGTATTCTAAACCATAATAATCAGAATAACCTTTTTCAATAACTCCTTGAGAAAATTCTTCAAAAGCTTCTGTTAATCCAGGTTTTAATATTACACCACTATATCCTAATATTTTAGCGCCTTTGCCTGCTTGAGAAGCAGCAGTTGCTAATTTACCTTCTGCAGTTTTTACTGCTCCTTTAAGAGGATTTAAAGTACTTCTGTTAATTAAACTTTGTCCTGCTTTATAACTACTATTAAAAGCTTTAGAAAACTGAATTAAGTTAGAAGCCCCTACTAAAGGAACATTAGTAAAAAATGCTAAATTACCTGCTTGAGCTGCAGCATATTGTATTTTTCTAGAAACAGATGTAGGAAATTTTTTAGAAATTTCGTCTACTAATTCTTCTTGAGTTTTGTCCATATTACCAAACTCATCCATATGCTCTCTTACTAAGTTATCATATTCTTGCGATAATTGTGGGTTATCTTTTATGTAACTTATTTTAGAATTAAGAGCTGTTGCATTTTGAGTATCTCTTGCTATTAATGCAGATTCATAGCCAGCAGAAAGAACCATTTGATTTATTGTACCTATTCCTTTAGAATATCTTTCTACAAAAGCTCCATATTGAGCTACGTCTTCAAATTTCTTTATTCCTCTTGCCCACTTAACTCCGTTTTTAAAAACTAAATTAGTTTTTGCTCCTAACTTAGATAAACCTTGTACATAACTAATTCCTTTACTAGCAGTAAGAGCACTTACTCCTCCTGTAATATAACTAGTTCCTACTGCTCCTGCTACAAAAGCAATAGTAGGTGCAAAATCATCTGTTAAAGATTTCATGGGGTTATCTGCAAACCTCATGAATACATTTTTTTCTTCTCCTGCCGTATAACTGTCTCCTCCGTAAACTACAAAATATTCATCTAAAGCTTTGTCTGCTTTTTCCCACTGATCAAACATAGTATTGTCAAACAGTCTTTTTCCGTTACCAGTTACTATAGCTTCTCCTATTCCATAAACAACAGGAATTATTCCTGTTACAGCAGTAACAGTTCTTCCTAAAAGTTTTCCTGCAAAATTACCAAACTCTTTTACAAATCCTTGATTTTCATCTAAATCGTCTAAAAGTTTAGCAACTTTAGTATCATATTGTTTTTGACGAAATTTTGAATAATCTGCAATTTCATCATCAAATTTAATTCCGACTACTCCATCCATAAGAGTAGTCATTTTAGAACCTTGTTCTTTTATAAACCTAGCTCTCTCATTTGGATCTCTAATACCTTTAGCTATATCTACTGCAGTAAATTGAGCAGCAGCAGCTGCATCTACACTTAAATTACTTGTAGAGGCTCCGATATCAACTGATGTGCCTGAAATTCGAGAAATAGCACTTTTACCTGGAGTATAAAAATCTTCTTTTTTAATACTTCCTAAATCGTCAGATTTTTCTGAGTAATCTTTTCCTGTAGAAGTATCGACTCCTTTTACTTCTTTAGGATCAACTTTATTTAATTCTTCAGGATCTGTAGAATTTATTGTCTCCATAATTTATTATTTAAAATCCACGATCAGTATTAAAAGGATTTCCATTTCCGTCTAAAACAACAGTATTAGGATTTCCTACTCCAAACATTATAGAATGTTTCATCATTTGTTGAGGTATTCCTTTAGCACTCATAGGACCTGCTTCAACTATTTGTTTTTTAATTATAGGAGTATTGTCTTGATTATATCCAACTATAATATTTCTAGTTACTCTGTAAGCAAGTTGTCTGTTTTCAGTAGTAGCATACTCAATAGTATTATAAACTTTATCGCCAGGTTTTGCAATAACAGCGTTTTCTTCATCTCCTGCTTGTACATACTTAGTTTCTTGATCTACAGTTTTAATAACTGAAGGAGCTACAGAAGGAAATTCAAATACTTTACCTTCAATTAAATTTTCTCTTAAATTATCAGCTTGTGAAACATAGGTCATTCTTACATCTGTGTCTAGTAATGCTACATTAACTAAATCATTTAAAGCGGTATTTTTTGCTTGAGTATAAGCAGAAGTTTGTTTTTCATAATCAGGAGCTCCCTGTAATATTTCTAAAGAATTAACTTCAGCTAATTTAGCTTGATTTATTAAATCAAAATTTGTTCCTCTATCAGTTATATATAATACATCAGGATTGCTATCATTAATTGCTTTTATTTGAGCACTATTTTGATTTATAAGACTTTCTTCTTCTGCTATTTCTCCTACTTTTTTATCTTTTCCTTGAAAAGCAGCTGATAAAAGATCATTTTGAACAGTTGATTTTCTATTTACAGCATATATATTACTAGTTGTTCCGTCTGGATTTTCTACAACAGCAATACCTCTTAAAGTTTTAGTATCATATAAAGTAGGAACAATATTTGAAGCTGCTGGTGTAGAACCAGTTGTACCTGTGTTTGGATCATAATCTACAACATATTCTTTTAAATTAGATGCAGCATTAGTCATAAACTGTTGTGCAGAAGGAACTTTTTTTGCAAAATTTTCATCTATAACTACAGCATTAACTGTTTGAACTCTTGCATTTTTTAAAGTAGTAGCTTCTTCATAAGCTTCTAATACATTGTTTAAAGTTTTTGCATAAGGATTATCTGTATTCTGTGCTTTTAATTTTTCAATGTAATTATAATTTTTTTCATATTTATCTAATGCTGTTTGTACTTTATTATACCCATCCATGATTTCATCATATTTAGAAGGAGTTTTAATATTTCCTTTTGGTGTATTAGGCAAATGACCTTTTTCACTATGACGAACATAAAACTCTTTTTCTTCTTTAGCACCGTCTTCTAAATGTTCTCCTCTTAAATATTGAGCATAATGTTTCCAATCTCTCCATTCAAGTGATGAATTTGATTTAGTATTAAATGCTTTTATTTCATCTAGTTTATCTTGATTAGTTATTCTAACACCATTTTCATCATAAGATGCATTTACATAAGCAGTCATATAAGCAATTTCGTATTGTCTATTACTACTGGTAAGTTTATTTTTTTCTACAGTTTTTTGTACTTCAGGACTAGCTGCATATTTTTGAGCTTCTACACCTAAAGCTTCTAAAAATCCTACTACATCATTACCATATTGTTTAGACAAATCAAATAATTTTTTTTGAACTTTTGCATCATCAGATTCAATCATTTGACTATTAGGCATAGTAAACGGTTTACCATAAGTATTATTTGCAGCCATTTGGCCTATCATTTTATTAGTATATTCAGGAGAAGTCATTCTTGCTAAAGTTAAATTAAAACCTCCTACTTCAAATGAACCATCGGCTTTTTTAGTGGCACTAAGTTTTTGTTTTTCAGCAGGTTTTTTATTAGCGCCTTCTAATGTTATTAGATTACTAAAGATACTTGTTTGATCATTTTTTGCTTCATAATATTTAAGATTTTCTCTTTCTAAAGCTTTTATTTCATCTTGTAACATTGCTTCTTTATTAGCTGAAAGATTAGGTTTTTGTAATTCTAATTTTTTCTGTTGTATTAAATTAGAATTTGATTCTATTTGTTTTTGAAGAATGTCTTGTGATTCTTTTAATGCAGTTACTTTTTTCGCATCAACGTTAAAATCAGTACCTGTATAAACCATTTTTCCTGCATCAACAGCTGCTTTTTTTGCTACATCATTATCTAAAGTAGTCATATATGTCCCAAGGTCTGCGATTTCTGGATCAACACCTGCCTTTACTAAAATTTCTTCTTGAGTTATTCCTGAAGAACCTGAATCTATTTTTAAAGCTTTTTTATCAGTAACTCCTATAACTTCAGTAGAAAGAGGGCCAGAATTATTTATTTCTTCTATCTTTTTTGCAGTCTTACCACTTCCCGATTTTTCTATATCTATTTTTTGGTAGTCATAAATATCTGCAGCTGTTCCGCCTACTCCTCGTAAATAATCATGATTAGCTATATAAATATTTTCAGCAGTACCAAAGTATGGATCAGGATCTTGAGTTTTATTTTCTGCTAAAGCTAATAATTCTTCTTTATACGCTTGTGCTTCAAGTATTTCGTTTTTAAATTTTTCAGGATCTTGAGAATAAAATTCAAGAGCTTGATCTATTTGTGCTAACTTGCTTCCAATTAAATCATCAGCTAATGCAAAAGGATTTTCACTTTGTAATGCTTTTTCATTTTCTGCAAAAAAATCTAACTCTGCCTTTTCTTTAGAGTACTCTTTAAATTCAGAACTTTGTCTTAAATGAGCTACTATATCTTCAAAAGCTAATCTTCCGTTTTTTCTTAATTTACTAGTAACTTCTTGCCCTAACATAAAATCTTGTTGCTCTGCAGAAGCGCTTGCTAGCTTTTCTGCTTTAGCTAAAATCTTATCTTCTATCTTGATATTATTCATAGCAGAAGAAGCATTGATTTTATTATAAGCATTTGTTTTAGGATCAAAATTAGTTCCTGAAAACTCTGATTTAATTTTTCTAAGTTTTGTATCTCTATACTCTGGAGTCATAGTTCCTGCTGTAACAGCTTTATCCATTTCTTCTACTATAGCTTTATATGCTGCCGCATTAGACTGATAAGCCTGTATCCCAGGATCATTATTATAATCTTTGTTTATTTTTTTTAAAGCAGAAGATGCTTCTCTGTAATTACCAGATCTAATAAGTTTTCCTGCTAAATCAGAAGCTTTTTGATTATAAGAATTTGCTAATGCTTTTGTTGCTTCTTGATCTCCGCTAGCCCAACTTAGCGCATCTATTTTATAATCTGCATCTTCTATTTGACTTTTAGCTACGTCAAATTTAGCTTGCATTTGCGACAAAGGTTGTGCAAACGCTTCTAAGCCTAAAGGCTTATATTCTGTTTTAAGTGGCGTAGATAAAGGAGTAATTGGCATAATTAAACTTTTTTATTTTTTTCTTTTCTTTGAATTTCTTTTTCTAGCTCTTTTTTTTCTTTTTTAAGTTGTCTTAATGTTTTTCCGCCTAAAAAGCTTTGACCCATATCAGGAGCCCCCATCATAGCGTATAAAGCAGCTAGTTTATTAGCAGTATTATTTTCTGCAATTTCTTTACCTTGAATAAGTGCTTCATTAAATGCAGTATTTTTAGCTTCATCTAATCTCATTTGTAACTCTTTTTCTATTTTTTTAAGTTCTTTTAATTGAGCATTATCTTTATCTAATTTAGCTTGTTTTATTTTAGCATTATTTTGATCATATGCTGCTTGAATATTAGAAACAGTTCCTTGTAGTTGCTGATTAAGAGCTAACAGCATAGAAGGAGTATTAAAGCCTTTAGCTCTTGCAGCATTTATAACTGCAGCATTTCTTTGTTTTTCTTGCTGTATTGCTTGTGCAGGATTCATTTCTATGTATTCTGCAGGAACAAAATCAGGAGTGTAATCTTTTGATTCAGCTAGTGTAGCATCATACAAATTTTTAGCAATAGGTGCATACATTCCTATTTTTTCTAATGGACTTTTTTCTAATGCTTCAGATATATCTGGATACATATTATTAAATTCATTAGTTTCTTTTTCTTCTTGTTCTCCGTCATCGCCTGTACCTGTTGTATTAAAGTAATTAGGCATAAATTGCATTTGTCCTCCTGGATAATACATACGACCTCCCAAAGCATTTTGACTGTCCTTTAAAGCTTCAGCTGTTGGAGCTCCTTTGCTACCTGGCTCTCTCATTGTTTCTCCTGAACCTGCAGCTATTCTTTCTCTTTTAGCATGTATGTTAGCCCAAAGACCTCCTGCTCTATAAAATTTTTTTCCGTATCTAGCTATTAAATCTTGATTTTCTTCTTCTTCTTCTGTTTGAGGTTTGAATAAATTTCCAAAAGTAGATCCTATTTTAGCAATTCCTTCTTCTTCTTTCATTTGTTTTCTGACTTCAGCTTGTTGTTCAGGAGTACCACTTTCTAATATTTGATTTCTTTGAATTTGGCTTTTATCAGAATCTGCAGTACTATCTTGCACTACTCCTGCTACTGTTCCTGCTACTTTTTTAGCGCCTTTTACTGCTTTTTCTTTTACTGATGCAGGTAATTCTAAACCACTAACTAAACCTCCTGCAACACCAGGTAATGCTGCAAGAGCAGTATCTTTAAGAACTTCTTTTGCATCTGCTCCTGTACCTACATTTTCTAAAGCAGCGCCCCCCATAGCAACAGCAGTATTTAATCCTGGAATAGGAATAAGATTTCCAGCTGTTTTCATTGCTGTACCTAATCCTCTTGCAATTTTTCCTCCTAAATCAAATTCTTCGTCTTCTCTATAATTAGTCATTAAGCGACCTCCGTAGTTGTGCATAGCACCTCCACATCCATAACACATTTTTCCTCCTCTACGCATTTCATTTGCAGGCTGCATTAAATCGCCTCCAAATTCTAGTCCACGCATTTTTCCTTCACCAAATCTACCTACCCATTCACCCTTATCTTTTACTCCTAAATAGAGATTACTTAAAGCTCTAAGATTATTTCCTTGTGCATCTTGTTTTGCTCTAGGATGTTTTACAGCAAAATATTGATTACCCCTATTTCTTATTCTATTGTTTTTTGGTCTAAACAAATTAAGAGCTCTATTGAAATGTGTATACCTACGACCTGCTGTATTTGGTTTTTGTCTAAAAGCTTTTATATTTTCTCGTCTTTCTATATGATTATCTTTTAAGTTTTGAAAAAACTGTGGAATTTTTCCTTTAGGTACTTTTTCTCCAGGAACGTCATCTACTCTCCCTGATCCTCCAAGATTTGCAGGAGGAGGAGTACTAATATAAGCTCCTTTATTGCTTAACATATTTTGTCTAAGATCTTGTTCCAAAGCTTGCATTTCAGAATCTGTTTCTCCAAAAGTTAAATCAGAATCAAATTTTATAGCATCTAATCCTCCTGTACTACTAATGTCTGTATCTCTATCTACTTTAGTTGTAGTCATTTTTGTAGGACTTGGAGCAGGATTACATGGAGGACAGTTTGGAGTACCACATGGACAAGGATCAGCCATTCCTGGATTAGCTGCCATAAAACCACCTGGATTATATGAACGTTTCATATAGCCACCTGCTTCAAAAGAACCTTTTCCATCTCCTAAATATCCACCTAACTTTTCAGCTTCTGGAGGTTCTATATCAGGATTACCATATAAATAAGGTCCAACCATGTTTTGTAGTCTTATATAATCTTCTAATGAAAAATTTTCTCCTTTTATTGGTTCCATTGTTACCAACTTTTCTGGGTTAGCTGCTAAATCAGATTCATAAGTCTTTTTTTTAAGCCTTTCATAATCATTTAGTAGTTCGTTTCTTTCTTCAGTTATAGGACCATATACAGGTCTTTCTTCATTTAAAGGTCCTCCTGGATTATATGAACGAGTAGTATAACCGCCAGTACCCATAGTATGGCCATAACCTAAATTTTTTAAATTTAAATGTTGTTTATAAGTATCTGCAAAAACTCCTTGACCGTCTTTATACATCATATGAGGTTTAAAATCCATCTTACCTCCTTTTGCATAATTTTTTACATATTTTTTTGCAGCTTCATCTGACATATGAGATTTTGCTCTAGACAACAATACTGATTTAGGCATTTTACCTCCGCTACTATAATTTTTTACATAAGCATCTGCTTCAGCAGGAGACATGTGAGATTCTACTCTGGCTCTTAAAACTTCTTTAGGAAGCTTACCACCTGATTTATAACCATCTCCGTAAACTCCTTCAGGTGTATAATACGGAGAAGACATATTATTCCGCCCTGCCTTTATCATTTTTTGCCTTGAATATTCTTCTTGTTGTTTTTGAAATCTTCGAGCTTCTTCTGGAGTCATGTAAAACCACTCAGATTTTGGTTTAGACAATCCTTCTTTAGGCATTTCAAATTGCATATTAGACTTATTGATTAAATCACTATTTAAATCATCGTCTCCTAATATTTTATCTAAATCACCTCCCGCTTTCATCATACCTTCTTGTTGACCCATCATCATATTTTGTTGCTGTTCCATCATAGCTTGTTCATCCATAGGAGCTTCTTGCATTTGGCCTCCCATTGCTGGGTCTTGCATCATATTAGGATCTTGTCCTTGTCCCATTAAAGCAGGAAGAGCATCAGGATCTAACTCGGCAATCTCTTGTAACTTTTCTTCTATCCTTGCTTGTTTAAAAGCTTCTTGTGCTTCCATAAGATTTTCTAAATCTGCGTTGTTAGCCGCTTCTTCTATAGCATCTCCTTCACGTTTAGATTTTTTACGACCTACTATCTTACTTGCATCTGCAAAAGTTTTACCTATTGTTTTAGGATTAAGATTAAAAGCTTCTGCTAATTCTTTATCTACTTTTAAAGTATCAGAAAAAATATAATTCTCAGCATCAAATTTAGTTTCTCCTTCTTCTACTAAATTCATTTGCCCTTCAGGATTCATTCCTTGCGGAATTCCTCCTAAACTATTTTCTTCATGACGGCCTCCTTCATTAAATTCGGTCAATTGTTCCATAGGCATAGCTCCGCCAGCTGCAAATTTTTTTCCGCCATAACTCATATACTTTTTCATCTTAATACTTTTTATAAAGTTAATTTATTTTTTTTGCATCCTAGCCATATAAGCTTCTATATATGCATTATCTTGTTGTTCTTGTTTTCTACCTCTTCTCGTGTTAGGATATTCTTTTCTTGGAATAAAAGGCATTTTAACAGGACCTGTTCTTATTAATTCTGCTTTTTTTAGAGGCATTTTAGCAATTGCTTTTTGATCCAAATATGCTTGATACCTAGCATTTAAACTTTGAGCTTTACTTAAATTTTCTTTCATTGCAGGCAATCTTCCTTCATATCCTACAATTAAATCATTATTGTATTTTGCCCAATCTATATTAGCCCACGGGCCAGCTTCCGATAATTGTCCTACTCCACGTGCCCAACCGCTGCCGTAAGTTGTAGGATACGTACCATATTCATTAGGTTTTCCTGTTATAAGCATAGTATGATATGTTCTAGATCCATCTTTATGACCTTGCCTAACAGCATCTCCTGCTTCTACATCTTCTGGATCTTTTGCATATAAACCCATTTCGGTTTGTATATCATCTACTAAATGGTTTCCTGTTAAAACTTCCCAAGATTCTCCTGCTTTACCGTATTTATTATCTTTTGCAAATCTTGCACCAGCTTTTTTTCCTATAGCACAATAAGCTCCTATACAAGTATAAGGCTCGGCAATAGGCCTTCCACTTTCAGTTTGATATGTAGGAACATAAAATTTGTCTTTGTAATAGTTTTCAACTTCAGTATCTATTAGCTTATGAAACCAAGAAGAACTGTCATCTACTATATTAGTTTGAAATTCTTCTCCAGTTTCAGGATTTGTTACTGTTTTAGTTTCTTTAATATTTTGCTGTCCCATCCAAGGAACTCCTAAATACTCATAATCTTCTTGCGGGCTCATTTCGTCTAAGTTGCTAGCAATCTTTAACATATTGTCTTTAACTTGATTGACATGATAATTTTCAGCTTCTACATCTCTTCTATTCATTTGCTCTTTATAAGGTATAGAAGCTAGTTGTTTTTTATTAAGACTATTAAAATAATCGTAATTAGTCATGCCTTCTTCTTTTTCAGGAAGCTCTGTCTTTGACATTTTTCTAGCTGCATCGTATCTAGCAATATCTCCTAACATGCTAAATAATCCTTTACTTGTATTTATAGGATTAGTAGGTTTAGAAATTTTGTCTTCTGAACCTCCATTATCAAAATATTTTTTATTTGTACTACCTCCATATTTCCAAGTAGCATTAGCATACGCTCTAAAGAATGGATTATTTTTTAAATTTTTAGCATGTCTACTACGAAATGCTTTTTTACCTAATTTAGAATTTCCTTTTTCTCCCATTCCTGGATAACCATAATATTCTGTTTTACCGTCAGAATTTCTTACTACTTTATGAGTTTTTCCTTTTCTTTCATTAGAACGAGTTACTGTATATCCTCCTGTTTTAAAAGGTAAAGCAGTAGTATCTCTATAAATAGGAGTTCCTTTGGACTTATAATAAGTAGGAATTATAGGAGCCATTGCTCCTCCATTTTTTTGTTGTCTAGTAGAAGGATAAAATAAAGATTGTCCTGATCCAAAGTATCCTGAACCAGCATTCTTTTTTAAAGGAGACATTATAAAGTTTTCAGCTTCTGCAGCTTGTTTAAGTTCTTCTTTAGATCTAGACTCATTAGTAAATGATCCAGGAGAAATAAAAGAATTAACATCAGGAATATTGTTTAAATATTCCATATCTATTATTTTTTCTTCTTCTACAGGTTTTTGTAAAGGAATAATTTCATCTTCTTTATTTTTAGGTTTTTTTGCAACTACTTTTACTTCAGGAAATATTTGTTCATTAGCAGCGTTTGCAGCAGCAAGTTTTTCATAATTATCTGTAGAAGATTGATAATTTTTTTCTTCTTCTTCAGCTAATTGTGCTAAAGCAATATCTTCAACATTTTTTTTATTTGCTAAATAATTATTAATATCTTCTTCAGTATTTCCTATCATTTTAGGTATTCTAGGATTATACTTAATATCGTCTAAAATAGGATCACTTTCTGCTTTTTTTTCTCCTGTAAAAGGATTAAGTATAAGTTCTTCTTCTTCAATAGGACTAATAGTAAAAGAAGGTTTTTTAGGACTTTCTGCAACTAAATCTGCTCTAGAATCTTCTGTAGGTTGTACTGGAATAAATTTTAAAGAAGCATTATAAACATTTTCTTGATATTCTTTACGAGGAGTTTTTCCAAAACCAGATTGAACATTAGCTAAAACTAAACTAGCTGTTTTTTGATCATTAATATCTCTCCAATTATCAACATTATATTGTTCTCTTTTTTTCTTGTATAGATTAGAATTAGAATTAGAAAGTTTATTTAGTCTATTTGTCATAAACTGTATTGCTACTAAAGCCTGTATGTCAGGATCTGTGTCTAATAATTCAGGATTTTTTACTAAATCAATATTATAGCCTTTCTTTTTTAATTGATCAGATATTTGTTTATATTGAGATTTAAAAGTAAGTTGATTTAATCCTCTGCCTCTATATTTATATCCATCTCCAGGCTGATCATTTCCAGGATTCCAACCTTGAACATTTATAAAATAATCTTGAGCTTCTGGACCATATATCATGTCATAAAATTTAACAGGGTCTTTTTTTATAACATCTATTTCTTCGAGCGTATATTTTGCAGCTCTTGCTCCAAAAATCTTTTTAATATATGCAGCATCAGTATTTGCATAAGAAGCTTCTGGTTTTCCTTTAATTCCTCCTTCAGAAGAAATTACTCCTTTTATAGCATTTATAATATATGGATTTGTAATATTATATTCTTTTATATATTTATCTATATATTTATAAGGATTATCAGGATCTGTAGGATCTGTTGTATCAATAGATTCTCCTGCTATAAGCTTTAGTTTATTTAAAAGAGATGACGCCATAATCTAAAATGTTTGTAAATCATAAAAAGAAACTAATCTATTCATGATTAATTCTTTATTATAAGTATTGTCGAAATATAAAGTTAATAAAAAATGCGTAGACCTAAAGCGGCCTTTAGAATCTTTATCTCTAGGAAGTTTAATTCTCCATTTATCGAATCGTCTTTTTATTCTGGTTAATGAGTCTGGAGTAGTTTTGTATATACTATCACTAATTTGTGTTTCTGTGCTAATTTTAAATCCTGTAATAGTTTTAGTTCTATCTATTATTTTGTCGTCGTCTCTAACAATACTATTAAATTCTAAAAATCTAAGAACTTTATTTATATCTGCTTCAGGATTAATAACTAATGTTAGTTCACAAGATTTAACTATTTCATAAAAATTTCCCCAATCTCCTATATTATGAGTATACATACTTTGTATATCTTCTGCATCTACGCGAGAGCTTAGTAAAGTATTTCCATTATTAATCCAAATAGGTGGAGTACAACTAAATCTTGTAGAAAATTGACCAGCTAATTCATCAAAAATTAAACTTTCATATTTTCCTTTTTCTCCTGTATTTTTAGATAAAAAAGTAAAAATAATTTCATCATTAATTTCGTCAACTCCAATATGAGCTCCTAATTTTTTAATTGGATTATCGCCTCCGTCTTCTTTTCTAGTAAATACATCATTTCCTAAAAATTGTAAATAAGAATGTATTCCTTTTAATTCTGACAACGAAGTTATTCCTCCTCCTTGAGCACCTCCTATTTGATGTATTTTTCTATGAATAGCGTCAAAAAAATAAACAGCGCTATTAGTAGTAGCTATTGCCCATTGATGTATGCTACCTGCTTCTTTACTATAATATTGATGCTTTCCCCAACCTTGAGACGTACCTAATTGAGTAGGTACTCCATCATCTGTTGTAGTAATAGCTTCTCTATTAATACTATAAACTCCTACAGCTTGATCTTGAAAAAATAAAACATTATTTTTAAAATTTATAATTTTATTTATAGGACCATGATCGTCTACATCATAATAAGCTTCTAAAGGAAATTTTGTCCAAGAATCAATTAATTCTCCGTTTACTTTTACATTAGAAAGATATCCTCTTACATCATTTGTTAAAGAAGTTGCTAATAAATTTTCTGGTTTAATAAAAAATAAATTAAATGTGTTTTCTTTAGAGTATACTTCATTATAACCAAATTGTCTATACTGAGTTTCTCCAGGAAAAAGCTGCCCAAAGTTACTACTAGTATTATCATCTTCTTGTCTATAATATCCTTCTTCTTGTCCTAATACTGCTTTTTTTACACCTCTACTTATTCTTGCTCCAAAATCTAAATCAGTATTTATTGCACTTTCTATAGGAAAAAATGTATTTCTTGCACCAGTTCCTAAATAAGAATTATTATTAACATTATAATATGATTGATTTAATTCTACTTGAGAATCCTGAACGTCTGACATACTTACAAAAACATCTCCTCCAAAAATTTCAGGAGTATAAACATTATTTCCAAAAGTTGTTTCAATATTTGGCCCAGCCATTATAAAATTATTATTTTCTAAGGCATTTAAATTATACCCACCATATGTTTCTATTTTAGGAATAAGCAAATCTGATATAGCATGTGCTTTACTTTCTATAATATTATTTACACCAGGAGCACCTGTTAACTCAAAAGGTTGAATTTGTCGATACTCATTTCCTGCAGCAGGAGTATATGTAGTTAAACCATTTATTAAAAAATAATCTGCAGGAGAAGCATTAGTAGGGTTTATTGCAAATCCTGTTAAAGGGTCTGTAGTATATTTATCTGTTAAGTTTAAAGTATTTGATCCTCCTCTTGCAATAAATGACATATTAACAAGAGTTTTAGGATTAGCACCTTCACCACCATTATTAGGATTGTTTAAATTGTTAAGTGCGGTTGTAGCAGGAGTATAAGCATAAAAATTTCTACCAAAACTAGGGCCATACATATTAACATTACCAACAGGAGCATTATCAGATTGTCCTAAAAATGTAGTTGAATTTCCTATAGTAACTGGTTTAGAATCTCTCATATCAAAAGCTTCATTGCCTTTTATTCTTTTAATATTTTCTATACTATTAAAAGTAACAGGATGAGTTGATCTAAATTTCATATTTCTATCCATCAAAAATCCGTTTCCTTCAGCTTCTGTTCCATCAAATAAGTTATTAAGATTATGGGTAGTTTGGTCTACTTCAAATTTATCTCCGTCAGTATAATAAACTCCAGTCATTAAGAAAGCAGGGTTATTACCTATTTCAGTTATTACGTCTCTAATTCCTGTAAAATTATAAGTTAATTCTGGAGAAAAAAACGCTAAATGTTGAGCTCTAATTTTATGCCCATCAGTGTTATGAAATCGTTTAGTAGGTTCTGTATTTAAATCTTGTTCATCCATGTAACAACGTAAACTAAACGTAAAATTATTACTGAATCCTGTAGCTCCTGTCCCTTGAAAAAGATGTACTACATTGTCACTACCATTTACTGTAAAATCAAAAGGATTATTAGCACCTCCACTTCCTAATACTTGATTAAAAAAACAAGGTCTTAAAAAACCACTACAAAGTCTTCTTTTATCAGAAATAGTTCTTGCGGTTCTTACTATTTGAAACCCTGAAATATTTTTTAATAAATTTGGACAGCTATTAAAATCTATAGTAAACTTAATTCCTAAATCAAATCCAATAGTTAAATTAGAACCTAAAGCAGCATCGTATTCAGGACCATTTATAGCAAGAGGAAAATAAGGGCTTTTACTAGCGTTATTGCTAGAATCTTTTTCTGATATATCAGGAAATTTTATATCTCCAATATACTCTACATAAGTAGCTTCTCCTTTTAATGTATAAAATATAATTCCAAATCTATAACTTTCTCCTCTTTTGTAACCTTTTAATAAACCTGTAATAAATGGAGAAGTGTTGTCAGGAAAGCCAGTGTTAGCTCTTATTCCATATCCGTCATCTAAATCATGAATATCAAAACTTTGATAAAAAGGCCCTCCTTGATTGTGAAAACTTGCTTGTACATCTGCGTCAATACTTTTAGGCTCTAAATGAAAAGTATAAGAAATGTTAGGACCATCTCCTCCTAAAGTTACAAGATCTGATTTATATTTAAATTGTTCGTTAGTGTGCCAATTTACATCCCAATGTTTGTCTTTATTAAACTCAGCATTAAAAGCATTATTTAATTTATTATTTTCTCCTACAAGAGGAAAAGGCGTATTTCCTGCAGGATTATATCTATAAGTTCTAGCATCAAAACTTCCTCCTTCTAAAAGATCTTCTACAGATATAGTAGAAGATTTTATATTAGATCCTACTAAATAATTATCTTTTTGAGTAAATGTTTTAAAAGTTTTAAAAGCAAAATTTTTGCTAGTAAAATCAAATAACTCTATATCAAAAATATTTCCTTCATCTCCTGTATAAGTAAATTCTTCTACACTACCTGGTCCACTATTTATTGTTCTTTTTTCTATTGACCTAGCAATAGGCAAACTAGTAGCAGTTTCGTAGTATAAAGACAAAAATTCTATTTCTTGATATTCAGAATAATCAGAAGTATCTATTATAAAGACTAAACTTTTTCCTGTATTATTACTTTCAGGATTTCCATATATTGCTGTGTAAGTTCCTGATATTGAACTACTGTATACAGGAATCATATTACTTGGCGGAGAAATTAATGTTTCTTTTCCATCAGCAGTTATTAATCTATAAGCTATTTGGTATTGTCCTGCTGTTAAAGCGCCTCCCCCTGTAACACCAGTTAATAAAGGCATCTTAAAATCTATATCTGTAAATATGTCTAATTGTCCTGGAGTTATAATAGCTAAATCAACATTTTTTATATTTAAACTTCTAAAAAAATTATTATAATCTGTCCAATAAATTCTTTGAATTTGTTCATTTTCAAACCTACCCATAGATTCGATAGGAAATTCTTTTTTAAAATTTAAACTTGAATTAAAATATAATAATATTGGAGCAGAAGGTATTTTAGTTGCAGGATCATAATTAATTTGATATATCCAACCGTTATTCCCTGAATCATCTGCTACATATAAAATAATAGTTTCTCGAATTGTTCCATAACCAATAACTTCAGGAATTCCTGTAGCATTCCAAGTAACACTATTAAAAGAACCTTGTTTAGGTATAACAAAGGAAAGCTTATTTCCTTTCATATTAGAAAAAGCTCCTTGAGATTCTCCAACAGTAGTAGTAATTCTTATATCTAAAGCATCGATGTAAAAATTAGGTTTAATAGAATCAAAAGCTACATCTTTATTTAATCCAGTATATGTATTGATATGGCCTTTCATAAATTAAATTTAAGATGTTGCAGGATTAGGTCCTTGTGTTGAAGCACTTACTATAGAAATACTCGTGTTACTATGTGCTCCTGATTTTGTTCTAAAGTTACGTTGTTCAGGTAATTGCATGTTAGCAAAGAAACTTGCGTGCGCCTGTACATCAGGAATAGTTCTAAGAGTAGCATTTTGCATACTCTCTGCTTCATCGACTCCGTTCCATTGCTTAGAATGATTTACTGCTTGTGCAAAATACCAATCTCTATCTCGTTCTATAACCTGATAAACATCAGGACGAAGATGGCCTTGCATCCATAATTTTTTAGCTATTTTTAATGCTATATAATGAGAAGCTGCTTCTAACCATTGTTGTTCTGCAGGCACAGTAGGATATCCGTCTTTATCTGTAGGAATGGCATTATAACTCATTGCTATAAAACCGCTATTAAAAGAAGTAAATATAAAATTGCCTTCAACAGTATAAGTTTGTGCTGAACTAGATGTATAATCTCTTTCATCTATGTGATATCTTTTATGGAAATAATCTGTTGCCCATCGCATAGGAAACATACGGCCATTACCGCATTCTGCTTCTTCACAACTTTTTACTCCTGTTAAAGCAGACACTTGCCCAATCTTATGAAGATCAAATGGTAATTCACCTCGACCGTCGCATATTTTAATATAAGCAATATTATTAGCTAAAGTCATTGGCGAATTAGTATGAGCCATAAATTCAGCTAACCATTCTAAACCTTCTTCTTCATGAATATCGTAATTAAATCCGAAATCTCTGATTACTTTGTCTAGAATTCCTTTATATGAAACAGTCTTACCAGCAAACATTATCCTAAGTTTTTAAGCACTTTTTCTAATCTACCTGCAATTCCTTCTGAAGAATTATCTCTAAGAGGATCTTCTGTTGATACAGATTTTTCATCTTTATAAGTCCATTCTCCGTCAACTTTTTTACGAGTACATACGGTTTTAATAAAACCTCCATCAACTTCTTCAACACGGACTTCTTCGTATCCACCGTCTTCAAATTCTTTACGGTTGATTCTTACTGTTGTTTCTACTTCTGTAGATGATCCTGCTGAATCATCCATTGGCATTTCCATTTTATCCATAATAAAAAACTTTTCTGTTTGGGTCTTTAACGACTTGAGCAATTAATCTTGAATATTGCCTAGACGGTTTAAAGACATAAAAACTTTTATACTTTAAAACATTAGTTAATTTATCCCAATAATGTTCATAAAACTCACCGCTAGTATGATCATTTTGATGATATATAACTTTTTTATCCTTTAAATTAATTATTTCTTCTTTAGATAAATTAGGATGTTTAGCTTTCCAAAAATCCCAAGTAGTTTTCCAATCTACTTTTAAACTTTTAGACCGTTTACCGTTTTTATCAAAGAAGTTTAATTTTTTACTTCTTATTCTTAATTTACCTACTTTATTTATTTTTAATTCTAAACCTGTTTGCACAATAGCTTTACTAAAAACAGTAAGTAATTCTTTTACAAAAGCATTATATAAAGGTTTACTAATTATTTCTTCTTTAGCGTTTTCTTTATAATACTTATAAAAGTCATTTTTTTTTACATTTCCATTTATTTTACCTGCTCCTCGTATCATTATTGTTGAGCTTGTTGTTGCTGTTGAGGCGCTGGTGCTGCTCGCATTCCTTGTGATCTAGCATCTTGTGCGTCGTTCATGTCGTCAAAAACATTTGCACCTTTTTGCATTAATTCTTGTAAAATAATTGGTTTAATATATGTCCACATCCATTGGTTAATTGGATATGGTTTTTTAGAACTCCAACATGTAGTACCATCTACACAATCTACATAATTAAGTAAACTTGTAGGATCTTCAAATATTCCTCTAAGAGTAATGTATTTAATATTTTTAACAGCAGAATTTTTGCTAATTACATACATATACTCATCATACAAAAATGTATAAATAGCTTTTTGTGTAGTTCGTCCGTGGCCTATAAAAGGAACTCTAGAATAATCTATTACTATAAACCTAGGTTTAGTTATATCTGCAGGACCTACAGCTGCTATACCTTTTTTAAAGTATAATTCTATTGTATTAGGAATTTGTTTTTTAGTCCTAAGAATTTTACACGCATCTGGTACAGTAATACAGCAATCTATAGGATTAACTAGTTCTAATTCTAAACAATTAAGATTTTGTAATACGTATGGGTCTATTCTACGATTTTTATTATATTCGTTTCTTAACCACAACGATCTTTGTTGATTAATTAAATCTGTGTAAAAGTCAAATGAATACGAAGACTCTATAGAGTTAATTGATAACGATTCATCTATTTGTGCTTGAAGATCTTCTAAAGTTAGCATAGTAACAAATATATGATTTATTTTCGACTTTTATCTTCCCTGACCCTTATATTTCTTTTTATAGTTCTTAGATGTTTTTAAATTAGAAGTCTTTGATTTAGCGTGAACTAATGGTCTTTTAATTCTAGATTGCTTCTTTTCGTTTTCTACTAGTCTAGCCATTTTCTATCTGTTGTATCATTTGAAAATGTATTTTAGCAACTCTATCTCTGCCTGACTCACTCATAAGTATTTCGTGGCACTCTTTATAGTTTGTCATAAAGAAGTTTTCAGATAGTATGGCAGGCATTGTAGTGTTAGCAAGAACATAAAAATTAGATTCTTGATCTGCATCTCCATCTCTATATTTGTCAGGCCTCATTCTTCTTTCAGGAAACTCAGCATCAGCTTTTTCATATAATACTGTTGCTATATGATCGGATTTAGTATCTCCTACAGAAGTATATACACACCATCCGTCTGCAGACTCATCAGTGAATCCATTTGCGTGTATGCTTACATATATACATGGTTTTTGTGAAGACTTTGCTAATCTATTAGCTGTGTCTACTCTTTCTTTTAAACTTACATCTTTAGGAGTAGCTACAAGATTAACAAAATCGATATTATTAGCTTCACATTTTTTAACTAATCTATCTACAATAGCACGATTAAACTCACCTTCAAATAGCTGAGTACCATCTGGCCATACTGGAGATCTTTTACCAGGTGTTTGATATACTCCACTTATCATGCCTCCGTGACCATTATCTAATATCCAAAGATATTTAGATCCTTCTGTACGTTCTGTAATAGATAAATCAAAATCTGTTTTACAATGAGGACAAGTTATAATTTTTTCCATAGCGTTCTAATTATAGCAGGCATTACAAAAAAAGCTGCAAAGTATAAGAATAAAAGTAGCGGAGTTATCCCATTTTATTTTTTCTTTCTAATTCGTGTTAATTTATCAATAGAAGTTAATCCTAGTGATCCAAATGCAAATAATGCTACTGCATCTACTAGATACTCAGCTGGTCTAATATCACCATGAGTAAATGTGTTTGCTATTAGTGAAACAACTAGTGCTAATACGCAAAGTAAACCGCCTAATCGTTTAGAAGAATAAACTCCTGTTTCATCACTTAATAATTCTTTTAAAAACTTTTTCATATCTTTTTTTTTAAAAAATTTAGCAGCCTAAATAGGCCATATAATATAGCAAGAATAATTACAACTAACATACTCCAATTTATTATTTTTTTCCAAGTAGGAGTTTTTTCATAATATTTAATTGGTATTTTTCTTTCTACTATTTTTTCTACTGTAATAGTATCGCATTCTCCTTTAATGTATACATTCTTTTTTATTGTGTCATGGAATATTTTTACAGTAAGTCTTTCTTTTTGTAAAACTAAAGTATCTCTAGTTATTTGTGTAAAAAAATGTTGATTAATAATTGTATCATGTATTACTTTAGGCACTTCTACTTTAATAGTATCGTGCACAGTTAATGTGTCTGTAGTAAGTAAATGTGGAAATTTATCTATAAGTCTAGTGAATCTTCTTTGCGGGGTGCATGAGATTATGAGCAACAAGACTATTAATAACCAACTATTTTTTAAGCGCATGAATTGCTTGAATAATTCTTAATTCCATCGCTCCCATCTCTTTTTTTAATTCTCCTAGAGATTCGTCGTTCTTTTCTCGATTTCGTTCAACCTGACCTTTAAGGTCGTCTATACGTTTATGCAGTTGAGTATGTCCTTCTTTTTTATGTGTTTTTATTTCTGCCACGTCGGAAATAAGATTATCTAAAACAACTTGCTGTATTTCTACTTTACCTTTTAAAGTATACCAAACTGTCAAAGCTCCTGCTACTGCTGAGATTAATGATATTAACGCATCAAAGCCAATCTGAAACCCTGTCATTTTCTTTACTTTTTTTGTAAAGATATTAATTATTTTTTTTATTTAAGTATTTATACTTAGATTATTTTAAGAGAGGTTCTCCCTCTACATTAAATGTCGTAGGTTCTCCAAGTATTGTTCGTATACTTTCATAAAATTCAATATACCAAAAAATAGGAGTATTATTTATTGCTTCATAATAATCTACCCAATATTTAGTAATATCATTAGGTGTAACAGGAAGACCATAATAATCTGCACATTCTTTTCGTGCTGTTATTGCTTCTTCTTCTGTATTATATTTATATCCTAAAATTTCCATAATTATTGATAATATGTGTCTATATTAGTATATATATCTTCTCTATTAATAAACATATTATTAGGCCAGTATATGAGTTCTTGATATTCTCCTGTAGTTCTTGTAGCTCCTCTTGTTCCAAATCTATTTAAATTAGCTCCAACAGTTGTTGTATTTAAAATTACTCCTTGTTGAACATTATTTCTAAAAAGATACATGTCTCCATTATCTTTACGATATGTTTCTATAATAAAAGTTCCTTGAGTTGTAGAAGTTCCAAAAGCTTGTTGTGGTCCTACATTAGTAACATATTGATTTCCTGATCCATTAGTTGCCCAACTTAATATACGAGGAGAAGTTTGAGAACTTGCTATTGTAGTTATATAATTAGTATTTCTATCTACTCTTCTAAATTTAGCTGCTAAATAATATTCTAAAGTTGTTAATACATTTGTAAAATCGTATTTATTACTTGCCCAAACAGATGTAGGTTTGCCATTTACATCATCAGTCTCAACAACTCCTGATGAAACAATTTTAGCTTGCCACACTGCACTAGTTACGGCAGCATTATTACCGTTTCCACTTTGATCATACCATGTAGTTATATAACCATCATTAGACCCAACAAAAGCAAGTAAATTTGCTGTATCTAAATCTTCATTATTAAAAGGTATATCTTGTTCTGCATTATCATTTGAACGTCTAACTCTAATAGGATTACCACTAAATAAAGATGATAATTTTCTTAATGAATAAGCTAAAGCTGCATTAGGGTACAAATCAAGAAGTAAATTTTCTGAAGGAATTTTTATATTAGTTGTTTTTCCAAAATTCCCTAAATTTTTATCAAAACTAATTCTTGTTGCCATATTTAGAACATTTTAAAAAAGTTACCTTGAGTTGAAGAAGCTGCAGAAAGACCTTTTATTTCTACTCTATCAAAAGTTAAAGTTCCAAATGTTGAAGTAGCTTTTAAGTCTATAGTGCCTGCACTGTGTCCTGCGTTTGCAGATATTGCACCTGTTGCTACTTGTCTATTAGTATTGTGTGTAGTAAAAGTTCTATTAGTCCCAGTTGGTATTTGTTGAGTTAATATTTGATTTACTGAGCATGAAGTTGTCATAATTAAAGAATCTTCTTCTACAGTTAAATTTTTAGTATTAGGTGTAGATTGTGCTCCTACAAGAGCATGTGTACCAACACCTCCAGAACCTGTAAAACTTCTAATATGTATGCTAATAGGATTAAATTGATTACCATTAAAATTAATTTTTAATGTATTATTACCATCAGCAGGACTTTCTAAATGATAACAAACCATTCTTTGGCTAAGACCGCTTCTGTTAATTTGGTAAAGCTGTGTCATTTGTATACCATTGTAAGTTGCACCTGTAAATGTTCTATTATTAGCATTAGACATGGTAACAAATACAACTAATAATTTATTAGTACCAGCATTTTGATTATGATTTATAGAATGAGAATTAGACCCAGGAGTTGGGTTAGCATTAGTAGTGTTTCCTTTTGTAGGTGTTGCCATTATAACTCATTTACATTAGTTATTAATGGAATATCTAAGCCTTCTATAGTATCTACTTCTGTTCTAGCTTCATTTACTGAATCAGTTGTAGCAAAAAATGTACTTACGCTAGCTTCTCCTATTGCTAATTTAGTTCTGTTTTCTCCTAAGAATTTACCAAGAGTAGAATCATAATCTTCATTAATCTGAATAGCTACAGCAGGATCTTCTGTGTATCCTATATCAGTATACTTTAAATTATCTGTACCCTCTAATTCTATTTTTGAAATAATTATCATATTACGCTTCTTCTGTTACTGCTATTACATCCCACTTACCTGAGTCAGCATTGTAAATACAACCAACATATAAAAGTTTACTAGCAGTTGTTGTTGTTGGTAAAGTTATGCCTATAGGTTCAAATATTGCACCCCAAGTAATATTTCTCGATGTTCCATTGTCTTTTATTCTAAATAAAAGTTTTTGACCATCTGTTGGAGTTCCTGTAGGAGTATTAATAGTAAAATCAACCGCTTGGCCATTTAATATTATAGTTGAAGCATTACGAACATTTATATCTAATGCAGCACCAGCTGAATCTACAGCAATTACTCCTGGTTGATTTATTTTTAAATCAACTTTATTATTTGGAACATCTTCTTCAATTTGATTTTTTGTTCCTGCTATTGGTAAAAAATTAAGTTTAGCTGTATCACCAACAACAGTACCTTGATCTAATACATCAATTGTTGATAAATTGGTTGATGGGCCAAAACCTGTTTGAAATTTTATATCATCTAAAGCCAAATTAGTAGTTGGAAACCCAGTTGCATTTAAAGTTAACCCAATAACTAACATACCCATTGTAGTCACTGTTGCAGGATTAGATATAAATTGTGAGACAGGTATAGTTACTAATTGCCATGTATTTAATAAAGTTGGATCAAGACCATGTTCGTCAAAATAAGCAAAACCTACCTGATTTCCTGGAGTAGCTATTCCAGTATTATCTCCATATACTCTAACAATAAGTCTTCTTGTACCCGAAAAACTAGGTAATGCAGTTAAGTCTTCTGTTAAATAAACTCTAACACTTAAAACAACATAATCAGCTCTATTTATAGGAGTTCCTGTAGAAAAGAAAATACCTCTATTGCTGCTGTATTTTCCAAAATTAATATTTGCACACTCACCTCCTTGAAAAGGATTTGGTAAAGATGAAGCAAAATCAGCAGTTGTATTGGTTGATGCAGGCATTATACCTTTTGAAATCCAGCCATTATTTGATTCTAAGTATACATTTGAAGTAGTAACATTTGGTGTAGTTGCATTAGCCCCAACTAAAACATATTGAACTAAAATTTGCTCTGCTCCAATTGCTGGTGTTGCTGGAGATGCGGAAGGTGTTCCTGTAATTACAGATACTACAAGATTTTCGTCTGCAACAATTGCATCAAATCTTCCATTACTAGGATCGCCTGAATTTAATGTTACTGTTGTAGGTGCTGAATTATAAAATACTCCATCAATCCTATATTCTAAAGCAGTTACATTAAAATCTAAACCAGTACCTGAATAAGATGCGCCTCCAGATATTAATTGATTTCCGTTTCCAACATTAGTATCTAAAATAGTTGCAAAAGGATTTG
>TARA_R100000654_G_scaffold60172_2_pt1 | contig 40951 bp, 30 predicted proteins | sample TARA_R100000654 | Tara Oceans TARA_R100000654 (sample SAMEA2622473) | marine metagenome | biome: marine biome (ENVO:00000447); feature: surface water layer (ENVO:00002042); material: "saline water (ENVO:00002010), including plankton (ENVO:xxxxxxxx)" | depth 5 m
CTGTATAAAAGTTTTATTAGGGGGGTACCCCCTCCTGTCCGAGTTTTTAGTCACCACGCTATTACGGCTCCGTTAGTATTGCAAACTTTTTATTTAAATATTACTAACTATGCTTTTTAAGCGACCGCTCATTTTCACCGCTCATTTTCAACCGCTCATCTAAATATTTGAGCGACCGCTCACGCAAACCGCTCACCCTTTCAGGAGCCTTCGGAATTTTTCATTAATTTTTTCACACGGGGTGATATGTAGGAGGATCGGCCACCGAAAAACCTACCCCACCCCCCGTGGCGTGTTGCTGACCCCTGACTCTACATTATGTATATTGTCAGAAGTTATGGATTCCACCTCAACCTGTTCACCCTTAGTGAGTTCTGTACAATTGATCATGATTCACTATTCAGTGTGCAGTTTAAAAATCTGAGCGTCCATACCTGTCTAGATTTTAGGGCTAGGCTGAAATTGATACATTCCAATCTGAACCCTGTACCCTGAATAACTGTATCCTCTACGGTGACCAATTGGCCATTGTAGAGGGTACAGGAATCAGTGCTCATAAAACTCTTCTAACAATCCGTAGAGATTTAGCTAATAAGTTTCCCTAAGGTTACAGTTGACGATTCAGTTAAAAATATTAGACTGGTGGCTAACCCAGAATTCTAAACAACGAAATTATGAAAATACTACAACCTACAATTAGCCCCAATTATTATCCCTCGACCCGTAAAGGGCAGTTCACTCAATTTATGAGAATGTTCACTGCCGAGAGAAAAGAGACTCTAGAGATGCTCAGTGGTCAGCTAGTCAAGTTCGACTATCAGTTGGCCCTCACATTTAAGACTAAGTCTGAAACCCATGTACTCGACACTAGCACAATTACAAAATCATATTTAAAGAACGGAACCCTCAAAAGTTATGGAGTTAACTATGTTAACTTTCTTAAAAACTTTTTCTATCACGGTGTGATGAATGAAGGATGGTTTGAGCTAGCTAATGCCATAGCTGACGGAGACTCTTTAGTTGAGCTATGGGTTGATGCAACACCTATGACTTGTGAGCACGGTTGCGAGCCGACTGAGTTGCAAGCTAGCTACCGTGTATCGGCCCCCGTTGCCGAGTTTCATTTTGACCATGATTTTCAAATCTGGTTGGCTGACCGTGCTATCTCTTTTTATCGTAACGATACCGAGACCGATATGGATATTAGATGGGAAGAGCAAAAGCGTTGGATAGATTTTAAGGAACGTGTTGAGAGAACTAAGGAGTGGCGATTGAAGTTTGCTTAACCCCTGAGCACTGTACCCTGTACGCTGTGCAGGGTACATAGCTCAGTGGCTAATCGGTCATTGTCTAACAAATAACTAAACAACGAAATATGAAAGCAATAAAGCTCGGTGACTTTATCACCTTTAATCACTCCGTAGGTCATGATGATGACGGTACGGTTTTACACTTCAATCTGTTCGGTACGGTTACCGATATTCTCGCTTGCGATACAGTGAAGGTTGAGAACGTAGTCACCCAAGGTTTGGCTCCTATCTCTTACGAGATGGAAGTTAGTACAGGTGACATACTAAAAGTTCAGACACCTTATTTGATAACTAAAGAAGATAAATAACAACGACATGCAAAATATAATTAGTATTAATGAAGAGCAGCAAATCGTTAAAGGGTTTGTTCTTGATCTTGAAAAGGATAATTATCTCGATGATCCGTTTGTAGAAAGTTTCTACAGGGTAACAGTGAGAGAAGAAAACATAGATGCCGTGACTGGTGATATGATTGATGTAGAGCATGAGCACTCAGAGATTCATGAGTCTTATCTGGAGGCATACGAAAGTATGAGAAAGTTAGGAGATGCAATCGACTGTGATGAAAAAACTAAACTGGCACCACTGTACAATGATCATGTATTTGAAAGTGTGAGGCCGTTCTTCCCTAAATCATGTGAGGCTTCACGGTATAAGAATGCAGGCCTTGCATGGCTCATGAAGTTAGTTGCGGGCTCAAGGTTCAGAGTCTTTATCAATCAGGGATACCGCAAGGCTAAAGTGTTAGCGGTGTTACCTGCGAGAGGTAAGAAGTATGGAGGCTTGCGACGGGTGCTAGCTGAGTACTCAATGCCTAAAGGCTCTACGGCCCTCTACACTATCGGCTGTGGCCCGTTATCATATGGTGGACTGGCGAAGCATAAGGAATGGCTCCATGCGATCAGAACCCAGACAGGTTATGAAGGCCACACTGTTACGACTAAAGCGGAGGGTCGCTATGGTAAGGAACGTGAAGGCACTATTGAGATACTGCCGATATGTGGTCAAGGCCAAGGCGGAGCAACATGGTGCTTTCCAGTTAACCCTGTACTCTACTTGGGTGGTAACGGCACGGAGGGTAATCAGAACCGTGAGCCCGTTTACCCTGTCAGCAATCGCAAGTATAAAAACATCAGTTATGATGATTGGGGTTTTAAGTTTACTCGACCCAATTGGGATTCAACTCATAGAGATCTGAACCCTTGGGTAGCACGGGCGGAGGATTTCAGCTAAGGAGAAATTTATGAAAAAAACAAAATACTATAGTGCAACCTGTAACTTATCTTTTACGGGAGATACTGAAGAGGAGGCTAAGAAAAAGTTATTAAGTTATCTCAAGGGCTTAGTCAAAAAAGGTGACCTTTCTAATTGGTATATCAATGAAGAGTGAGCACTGAACACTGCACCCTGTACAATGCAGGGTGCATACTTCAGCACTTACAACTAGTACTGACTAACAAACAACGAAAAACAAAATATACATTATGCATATAGAAAATGAACAAGCCGTATTAACTCCGAGATCAAGTAGCAAGCATGCTGCGGTAAGACCTTTGGATAAATTGTGGGAACAAATCTCCCGTGAACGTGTTGACTTGATTGGTCACTCTTCACAGATGAGATTTGATTGGAGTGAGGAAATGAAACGTTTCACGTTTAACTTGTCTAACACTGATCCAAACAAGCCACAGTTCGAGTTCCCAACCAACCGTCACTTCAATAAAAAGATGTATGGCAAGTTGGCTAAGGGCCTCAGCTCACTTAGTGATCACTTAGTCCAGACTGACCAGAAGCCATTGCTTACTCAAATTGTTAACGAGCAATTTGAGAGAGACCCAAGAAAGTTCTTGGTAAGGTCTCAGCAAAATGAGGCAGGCTTATTTGTAGCAAGGGCATTCTGTGGTGATACTTACAAGCCAATAGATGATGACCTGATTCTTGAGACCATGATACCAGTAATTGAAGAGCATGATACCGAGTATGTAATCTTAGGTGGCCGAGCTACTATGGAGCGTACTTACTTTAACATTGTCACAAAAGATCCAGTGGTAGTGATGCCAACTGCGAACGGTGATAGAGAAGTCCATTTAGGTACCAGTATTTCAAATAGTGGTACGGGTGACGGAGCTTTTGAAGGTAGCTTTTTTGCGTGTGATGCTTATTGCTTGAACGGCCTAAGATTTGGTCAGCAAAATCATATGGAATTTAGGCAGGTGCATAGAGGTTCTAAGATTTCTCAGGAGTACGGTAAGTTACAAGCTGATAGCTTCCGCAAGGCTGAGTTAGCTTCACTTAAAGTCCTTATAGCTGACGCTACCAGAGCAGCCCTTGATCCTAAAAAGCATGCTGAGTTTGCTGAGATTTTAAAAGAGTCTCACAAAGCACAAGTGACTGGTGATCCAATCGAGGTTATAAAAAGAGTTGGTACTGAAAATAAGTTTTCAGATATCGAAACTAAGATAGCTCAGATGGCTATGCAAAATGAGGAGGCTAACCTGTACGGTGTACAAGCTGCTGTTACTCGCATGGCTCAGGAGGTTGAATCATTCAGCCGTAGAGTTAAGCTAGAAGAGATTGCAGGAAAGTTAGTCACACTTCCAACCGTGAAGCGTGACTCTTTATTAGCAACCACTGCACCTGAGCTTGTTAGCTAATATGCCGAGACCTACGGGAGCTTATCTAATTCGAGTGGAGGGGAAGTGGGCTTTAGTTAGCCGACTCTGCCCCTCATTCGAGGTTGATTTTGAAACGAGAAAGGATGCCCTGTTCTACGCCCGTTCAATTGGTTGGCGAGTATTACGCAAACCTGATTGGGATAGAGTTAGGGCAATTAGCAGTGACCCTACGGTGACTGACGCAGTAGACCAACTCACACCTGACGAGCGATTTATTGTTAAGTTAGGATTGAGTAGGATACGGAGACTCAGAAAGCTGAGGAGTTTTCTGTCTCCGTTAGGATTAAGTTGCTTACTTAATCCATTAATCAAAAAATTAACTCTCGATTTAAAGAAGTGGTTATAAACTGAGCACTGAACACTGAGCGGTGTACCCTGTACTGGGTGCACCGCTTTTTTTTTTGTCTTTTTTAAAGGCCTGAGAATTGAATATCTAAGGCAACGGGCCATGCAAAATCCATACAGGCGATTCTGGAGGCCTTAAAACGGGGGTACCAGTACAGAAAACCTGTACAGAAATAAAAGATAAAAAGGGTAGGTAAGTTTTCTGTAAAGATAGTAACCCTTTTTTATTACATACCCTTTTAGCACATAAAACGGGCCTTAAAACGGGGGTCAGCTTAAACTCTCCGTATAACATTAATGGCCTGAGAATAGCCGAGAATCTTGGACTGGTTACAGCAGGTAAACTTACACCCTCAAAAATTCAAAGCGGTTCTCGATGATCCTCAAGGCAACGAAGTTTTCAAAAAATTTTTTATAGTTTTCTTTTAATTTCTTACATTCCACCACGGCAAATTATTTTATTCCACCCTACGTGTTAATTTAATTTTGCATTAAAGTAATATAAAGCTTAGAATTAGTTATGAAAATAATTAGGGAAGTTCGACCGAATGGTTTACCGATCATGTTGCAAGCAATAATAGGAGATTGTGGGGCAGTAACAGAGGGATCATTGATGGTGTTTCCTCTACTAGACCTACTAGACGGTACTGTAGTAGGCGAAGAACTTGATTTAGCTGACAGCAGGTTGGCTGAAAGATTAAACCTTGCACTACATAATGATACTACATAAAAAAACATCTTCTGAAAACATAATGGAGGCACTATCTAACGTGTCAGGATACTCAACTAAAGATTTAAAAAGCTCTAATAGAGACGCTTCAATTTCTCAATGGAGGCATTTAGGCATGTATGCGGCTCGGAAAAAAGGATACACATTAGTTGAAGTGGGTAAAATGTTTAACCGTCATTTTTCTACAGTCATTATGGCTGAAAAGAAAGTACAACAACACAAAAGTAATATAAAAGACACTCTTCAATCTTTAAATCAACACATAGATAATTATGCAAACGGCAACAAAATCTAATTCAAGCAGGCAAGTTTTATTAAAGCTAGAAAAATCTGAAGACGGGCCTTATGAAAGCATATGCATGTATGTTCAGACAGGTTCTGGGAACGATGAATATACAGTGGTAGCCCACTCATATATACCTAATATTGAATCTAAATTTGATGTTGTTTTGTATAGAGGATTTAGCAAAGAATCTGCTACAGCTAGTTTTTATGAGATGGTTTTACGGGAACCTAAAAATAATTCAAATAATATTGACGATCAATTATAGCTGTATAAAATATCACACACATTGGAGTCAGAGGGCCTTAAACGTGGCCCCCTCATGAGTGTAAGATTATCGTTGGTCTTCGCTCATGATGAACCCCGTACATTGCATTTTTTTGACCTATCTTTTATGTGGTGTACGGGGTTCTAGTTTAATCAAGAGGGATCATTGGTTGTTCATCAATTAGTTTAATATAAGACTGATACAGTTGATAGCTACGAGCATCTAATCCCTGTTCCCTTAGCCTATCCATGAGAGATTCTCCTTCTAACATGAGGTCTTCAGGTCTGTAGTATCCGCTACTTATGACATCAATAAGACTTGATTTCATACGGGAGCCTTTCATTACTTCTTGTACCAATCCTTCACTACCTAACAAGTCAGTGTAAACATTGTAAGCTAGTCTCGCATCTTTCAATGCCGCAGTTAAAGATTCATTTTCGTTGCGTATAATCTCATCGATTTGATCAGACCTAAATCCTTTATCAGATCTTCTTAATTTATTTTTAATATTAGAATCAATCTGCATGTTATCGTAGATTTCTCGAAACCTTCTGCGGGCCATAGATTCTAACTGAAGAGGGTAGAACTTGACTGGAGTTAAGTGTCTAAAGAACTGACCTTCGGGGCTATATATCGGGTAGCCAGCAAATGTTCTTGCGTCTTTATCTTTTGGATAATCAGCACCAATAGCTTGAGTTGATTTCGATAACGCTTGTAAAGTTGGTGGAGCTAAACCTTTATCAAAAATGTAGGCGAGCTTTATTTTCAAACTATCAGGGGTGTAATCACCTACGATAGGAAGACCCGTGTCCCTGTGCTCATTGTTTTTAACATCCGACACGGCAGACCAGAAGATCTGATCATTTAAGAAAGTGTCAAACAAATAGCCCACCGTTACGGTTTCAATCGCTTCTTTTATATCACCCCTCATGGTGTGCTCAAATCCTCTCATGGCAAAGTCAAGGATAGGAGACATCGGATGTACATAACTTAAACTCATAGTACCTATGTTTCCTTCTCTGTTCTTGAAGTAGAATAAGTTTTGGAATCTGGAAAACTCAGGCGATGATTTTCTCAACACCCTCTCTTCATCATCTCCTAAGCCAGCTACGAATCTTTGTAGGAACATTGGCAAGGCCATGTATAAAACAAAGTTGGTGAACAAGAACCCTTTATTTCTTTGTGAGCCCCGTTCTTTTATAACAGGATTAGAGCTGTTCATTTCAGCAGAAGACTGCCTCATGATGTTTACCAGCAACCGTGGGTTCTCAGCTAAGAATCTGGCGAAAGGAGCGGTGACTATTCTTACTACAGGTAAGTTAAAGAACTCTACAATAGGAGCACTTTGACTCCTTGATTGCTGCGTCCTGAGAACTATCTGTGCTGCCATCTCATCCAGTTCGGCATTACTTAGATCCCTGTATTCATCGGCCCTATCGGCTGTTTGAGAATCTTCTCTGGCATCTAGCAACCAAGACCTTTCATACTCATATGCCTGTACTTTGATCGCATTATCTAAAGCTAAAGCTAGAGCTTGAGCTTTACCTATTGGTATATCTTTTACTTTGCCCGCAGCCTTCATAAGTTCTGCTGCTTTCCGCAAAGCTTTTTCTGATGTACTTCCCTCAGCAAACAGTTTGCTTTTCTTTAAGATAGATTTTGTTGGGTGTTTCAGATGGTCTATTTCTAACTCGACATCCTCCTTTGATATGTTTCCTGAGAGTAAATCCTTGAGGATAGAATAAACTATGCCCTCGTCAAGAACACCCATAGATTTAAGGCTAGCGTAGTAAGCCATGTCACCTCTGTCAGCAGACCTACCCTCTAAGTAACTTCTCTTTTTAAATACTCCTGAAGGCAATACAGATCTACCAATCTCTCCGTCCTTACCAAACAGTGCAGGTATGTACCCTGAAATAGGTATGCCATTCTGTGATAAGAAAAGGAACGAACCTAATATTTGTCTTTCGTAAAACGGAATTGAACCTAATGTTTTGGATAGCATACCCAAACCAGTCAGGCCTGCTAAACCTTTTTCAATTCCGCCAAACAGTTTAAGTGCAATCTGTACGTACTCATTGTCTGGTGTAGACATTCCTTGTTTAGGGTTGAGCACTTGTATTATTGCCTGCTTAACGTCGGGCCTTGCTAGCAGATTACCTTTTCTCTCTACTGAACCGTCCTCTGTTCTAACTCTGTAATCAATTAAAGGATCAGATGTTGGTGGTTTAGATCTCGGTGTTTCTTTAACAGTGCCGTCGGGATTCAACTTAACTTCAAAGCCCTCACCTTTTACTTGGACACCAGTATCATCTAAAGAACCTGCGAGTTCTTCTGATATAGTTGAGTCCTTTGACTTGACCACTTCGACATAATCCTCATATGGATTAGGTCTTCCTGCTTCTTTAGCCCGCTCCCTTTCAAGTGCTGCTTTCTCCTGAGTAACAAGCCATCCTGATTTAATACCTTGACTGACAAGCTTATCCTTCAGAGACATCTTTGATATAAGAGTTCCTAAGTTAAGTAAGGTTCTGTAAAGAACATCCATGTTTGTCTCTTCACTAAACTCACCTAATGCACCTCTCAAAGCTGCGGGTAAGTTAGTTTTCCTCTTCAAACTATCTACCCCAAAATCTTTATCATAGTTCCTCAAGAAGTTCTCAAGGGCCATCATTTTCAACTCTGGTTTGTTTTCTAAATTATCTAGTGCCTGAGCTTCTGCGGTCTCTTTATCTAAACCTCCCTCTCTCACGAGATGTTCTGTTTGTGTCCTTACATACTCACCTGCAAAATAGTCTAGAGCTAAGTCTCTTGCATCTCTATGAATCTCCAACTCTAAGAATTCCTCTGTCCAGTTTGGTCTAGTAAACATCCTGTACTGAGTGGTTAAGTAAATGTCTTGCCTTTCATCTATCTTTAACTGCAACTCAGGAGAGGCTAAGGACACCATGTTTCCTATCTCTGATGAGATACTACCTGCTAACTTTCTTAAAGATATAATGTGTTTAGCTAACTCAGGGGAATCCTGTCTAAGTTTTTCAAGAGCTTCACTCTTACGTTTTCTTGCAGCTACTAAGACATCACGAGCGGCTAGTTGTTTCTCTGCTTCTCTCTCGTTGTATGCTTCCAACAACGCTTCTTTCTTTGCATCACCTTCTAGAGATGAGTCTTTATTTATCTCATCAACTTTATCTAGATATCTATCCTGTATAGCTTGGGCTACTTCTTCTGATGGTGCGAATTGAGTGGTACCTGTAGCTTCAAAGATTGTCCGAGAAGGGATGTCTAATCCGTTGTCAGTGTATGTCTCTTTAAGTAACCTGTCTGTGGTAGACTTGTAAGATAGAACAACATCTTGAATAGCTTTTTTGAAAAACGAAGATTTGTTCTTGTACTTCCTAAGTGTTCTTTCATATGGCCCATAGAATAAAGACCAGAAAGTACCACCCTTTCTCCAATTCATCTCTGCATCTTTGCCGTATACTTTCCTCTGTAAGAACTTAACAGGGTTAGGTATTGGCCCAGCCACATCATCAGGATCTTCATCAATAACTTTTATATCAGCCCGAAGGATATCTATTAAAGTGTCCCAAGCTTCTGAACTTTCTATGTATTCAGGAGTTTGAGTTATATCCTGCTGACCAATGATTGTATCTTGAGGATCACCAAAGAATTTTTGTTTTATCTTACGGTGTTCTTCTTTCAGAGAATCATATCTGTACCCAGTGGATTCTACTTGCTGCTTCCAAACTCTTTCTGATCCACTCGGAAATACTTTCTTCCCGCTATCATCTTTTAGATTTAACAGACCAAGTCCTTCCTCAAGATCAGTGATTGTCTTGTGGTACTGATATAGAGGATGCTTGAACCCTAAGATCTGTTCCATCCTATGGTAGATAGCATTACCTGTCCGTCCTTCTTGCACAGGTTTTTCTGGATCGTTAGGAACTCTGAGTGATTCTACTACGTGAGGGTGTGCCTCAGTAAGATCGCTCATGAGAACAAACCTTACTTGATCTTTTTCAATTGAGACAACATCATAACTAAATGGTACATGCACTTGCCCATCGAGTTCTGCCTGTGTTCTTTCTTCCTCAAGATATGTTGCGAGTCTGACTTTTGCCTCCTCAAATTTCCTCTTCTTCTCTTGGTTGGCTGGCTTTTCTAAAACAGAATAACCATTCTCAATAGCATCTGAAGAAATGTATAAACCACCTACTTGTTTACCAGCATAGAGTGTCCAGTCTTCTGTAGGCTGTACCCTGATCTGTGTATCCTGTACAGGTGGATCGTCTTTTACTTGGTCTTCTTTGAAGGTTCTTTTGCTAAACGCTTCAAGTAAAGTAATGCCTCTGTCGGTGATTTGGATTTCATCATGAGGGAAGCTTTTTCCAAAGTTTTCTTCAATAGCTTCCCTTTGGCTCCGTATTTCTCTGCCACGTACATCGTCAGATTCATTGACCGAGTCAATGAACCCGTTTCCTTGTATTTCTGCGTCAAGAAATTTAGTGCTTCCGTTAACAAATTTTTGTCTAATTGATTTGATGGTGTCATAATTGTTTTGTATTAGTTCAGATATCCTTTGCCTACTGTTTTCAAAGATAGGATCAAGCATAGATTTATACCCTTTGATGGCAGAGAAAGCATAAGTAAATCCAGCGTTTTCGTTATTCTGACTTACGTGATTTACTTCGTGGAAAATAATATCTGTAATGTAATCTGCAAACCCTTCTATACCTATATCACTTCTGATGTCTCCTTCTTTATCAAACAGAGTAGATGAATAAACAGGGTTTACTAAAATTAAATTAGGTTCTTTAGATGTATTTACACCTCCCCAATTTTTTGATAAGGCTGCCCCGTAGTGGTAGGATATTGCTCTATCATTTTTAGAAGGATCACTTTCATGATCAGCTTTCTCATTATTTTTTAAAGCTCTTTCAACGTAGTTCCTACTATGAAGACTGTTATCATTATTAAAATAATCATGTTTATACACATCCAAAAGATCATCGGATATATCAAAAATAATTTTAGATAAATCATTCATTAGCGACAACTCGCTACTATCTAAATCAAAGTTCATATTGTTGTACACAACAGGGACACTTGGTTTAGGGTCAGCTCCATCTATGCCTCTTATAATATCAAACTCTTGTGAGAAAGTGAGGTCAAGATATTCTTGTCTGTATTTTTTTACAACGTCATCTATAACTTTTTGAATAGGATGAGTAGCGTCTGTAGCTTTTTTACCTGTCCATTGAGAAGAAAAACCCTCTCTGTTGTTGTTGAAGGGATAGTCAAGACTAGCGGTGTCTGCATTAGAATCAATGTCTACTATGAAATAATAAGGCAATTTGTCCCCAAAATAATCATTGGGTTTAATCTTGGGAGTTTTCTTCTCGAACTGAAGTAAACCATTAGAGAATATTTTAATAGTGCTATTATCGTAAGGTTTGCCCCAAGGAGATTCTTTTGAGGATACACTATATATCTTATTCCCATCCTTATCGTACTTGCCTATCTTTAAAGCACGTATTGTGACATTGGCAGTGGGTGTTTTTACAACAGTTTTTTCAAATCCATAATCTTGATCAAAACTATTTATATTTAAAGTCGATGATTGTTCACCATCATTATTAATTTTTATTTCAAAGTTTCCATCATAAATATTTTCGTCTGGTAAATACTCATACTGCCTCATCTGAACTGCTTGACCATCTATTTCTTTTGGATATTTCAACCAGACTTGCGTACCTGAGGGAGTTCCTTCTGGTACTTCTGTGGTTACCATATCAAAATCTTTTTGCTGCATTAAAGTTTCGTGGTCTACACGTACAGTTGTCTGAACTCCGTTCCTAACTGTTTTAATAAAAACTTCCTCTGCTGAGTGGAGCATTTGAATCTTAGCAAGACCAAAACCTCCTGATGATTTTTTGGATTGTTTGTAACTTCCGCCCAAAGTAAAGAAAGCATTATTTATAATCTCAGGGTTCATCCCTATTCCATTATCCCTGACGTAAAACCATTGACTATCTGTAAAGTCATCTCCTTTTTCTAACGACTTTATGGTGTCTTCAATTAATTCTTCAGGTACTGCTACCTCTCCATATTTTCTTTCTTTGATAGTTTGACCCCAGTTCCAAGCTCTTTTTTTATCTATTTCGCTGCTACCATATTGCCAAACACCGTATTCAATTTCAGGTTTTACAGTTGGGTCAATTTCAAATAAATCTTTAAGAGCATCATAAGAGTTTTGAGCTGATTCTTTTACGAGAACTTTAGATAATTTAGCATCGTACATTTTAGGCCCAAACAATGCCATGATTCTTTCTACATCCATACCGAACGAAGCTTTTTTAATTGCTTCATCAGCCTCTTGTGTTGCTTCTTGTTTGGCGGAAAACATTTCAGGGAAAGATTCTTCGCCCCTGATTTTAGTGAATTGTTCTAGTGAATCATCTCTTTCCTTTCGCACTGCATCAGCAGCCGCTTGCATTTCTCGAACGAAAGGAGATTGTCCTTGTTCAAAAGGTAAGTCTTTATTAAAAGAACCAACAGCTTCAGCTAACTCAGCCAAGTTAACTATGTCTCTATTTGCAGCAGTTCGAGTCCATATATCGTCGATTGAATTGACAGCGTTAAAAATATTTCTAATTACTTTTTCAACTGGTTGTTTTTCTCCTCCTTTAAAGTGTCTTTTAATTATAGAAAAAGGATCAACCATTCTCTTTGAAACACGGTCGAAGCCCTCTACTGCTGGTAAAGAAACAGCTAAATCCGCTAGCTGTTGTAAAACAAAATGAGCTACTGGTTTTACTGTAGGTTTAAAAAACGTATCTTTGTTTTTCTTATTATATTTTGGATTGAAATTAATTAATAGTTCATTGAAAAGGTGTGCATACTTTTTTGTAAAATGGAATGACCTATCAAGATCTGTTGCTACAAGATCTCGTGGCATGCTCTTATACATGTCATCAAAGAATGCTCCACTTACTTTTGGTTCTCCTTTTATTTTAGAAAATTGATCTAGTTCTTTTTTGAAATCTTCAGATTCAGTTTTTTGTATGTTAACAATTGATTCCTCAGGATCAGAATCGAGTTCGATCCCTGCACCTTTTGGTTTTGTAATGACTACATGTGTGGGGCCAATATCTAAACCATTGGCAACCACATCAGCTTCAGGCAAAACCTCTTCGATAAATTTCTTTAAGCTTTTCGCACTGAACCCTTTTTGATACGTAGTTGCTTTACCTTCTACAGAAGAGATGTACTCAGCAGGGCCTACTACCTTCAATGTTTTCTCGCTTATAGATTTAGTAATTTGGGTTGGCGTGCGTGTAGTTATTATAGCTTGCCCTTCTTCTTTCAAGCTTGTGTAAATGTCTTGTAATAATTGTGCTCTTTCATCTGCGGGGATAACGTTAACAACTTGACTATTAATAATAAGATCTTGAGTTTCTTTTCTTGGTTTTCTTTTAAGACTTGGTGCAGTCCTACCTTTCCCCTCAACAAAGAAAGGTTCATAAGATTCTAGCTTTACCCTTTGTCTAGCCCGCCAATCCCCATAAGAACCGCTTTCTGCTATCATTTTTTTAAGGGTTTCAGTACCTCTACCCATACCAGAACCCCAATCTAAAACATTATAGTCAGCCATGAATTCTTGTAGGTGTTTCCCAAATGCTTTGTTCTCTATAAAGTCATATAAATTTTCGTAAGTAGCCACAGTTGCAGGGCTGGTGGTTCCTGAAGCTTCTTCGGGTTCATAGTTATATACTCCACTAAGAATCTCTCTATTTATTGGAGGTAAGTTAAGGCCATTCTTTTCTATATACTCTTCCGTCTTACCCTTCCTTAATGTTTCAGCTTCTGCTTTAGCTGCGTTCGCCCCTTTAATAGTTTGCCATTCACTTACCGATTCATATCCCATGAACGCTAAGTTTCGGTTTATGTTACCATTAAAAGCAGCTACTTCCATAACGGACTTGATAGCCGAATTTAAAAGATTGGCTCCTCCTTCTACTCCCCTATCCCGTACAAAGTCTGGGTCTTTTCTTAGGGTGTTTAGAATATTAGTTATTATTTCAGTGAACCTATCCCATAAACTTTTTGTCTCTCCATTTTGAGCAGCTTCGATATCAGGTATAGCCATTAGCCATGTCTGGAATTCAGGGCTCATCATAGACATGGTAACAAACTCATCAACATTTCCTAGTCCATAGAACTGTTTTTCTGCCGCTTTGTCGGCAGCATTCTTAAAGCCTGTCCCCATCATTTTGGAAACATGTCTTGATCTTTTTGTTGGTTTAATTGTACTTGTTGTCCTTTTAAACCCATTTCGGAAATACTCTTTTGGCCTTAGTTGTAAATACTGATCCCCATAATCAACTGCTTTTAAATAAACCCTAAGGAGTTCTCGTAAAGGTTCAGGAACTGAAGGATCTACAGATTTGTTTTTGTATATACTATACAACCTTAGCCCTTTTGCTTTTTTGCTTATGACATGTTTATCTATTTGACGTTGAGTTAGAGCATGGAAAACTTCATGAATGATTGTAGAAGGAGCTACTCCATTTACTTTATATGATACTTTTTTTGATGTAGTGTCTGGCCTTCCGTTCCTTCGATATTTTCTACCTTCATTATCATAGTAAGGATTTCGATTAAAAAAGTTAAATACATAACTCCAATCAATATATTTTTCTAAGTCAGGATTGTCTTTTAAATTTAATTTTATTGATCTTCCTATCTCGTCTAGATCTGCGTCTCCATTAGAATCAAAGATGGTTACTCCAACCTCATAATTGTGAACATTATATTTTATAAATTCATTTAAAAGTTCTTTATCTTCAGGAGAAAGATCATTAAAGTTTCCGAAGTCCTCGACATCAGGTAAGTATTCATAGCTATCCTCTGGTTCGATATTAATGGGATCTAATGCATCTCTAATTCCTTTCCATTTTGTGATAACATCTAAAGGAGTTTTGAATTTTTTTAAAATCCATTGCTTGTCACTAAGGTAGTTAGTATAACTAGTAGTTTTTTCAGCTAGAGGAAAATCTTTAGGGACAATCATCTCTTGAGATCTAGCAAGCATAATACCTATATCTGGATCTGGAGAAGAATAACTCCTACCTTCTTTGTCTTTAGGATCGTGGTGAACCCTCCACCTTAACATTTCATCAGAAAGTGTCTCCAATAAAAACCTAGCCATAGGCACCATAGCAGATTCTTCATTGCTGGCGTTCCTATAATCAATAACAGTATTTAAGATACTTTGTATATTTGTATCTAGCTTCTTATCTATAGGAACAATAAAATCGAGTGAGTACTCTGCTCTCCTTGCACTATCATCATAAGGGTTCCTTAATATTCTTTCAGTCTCACCAAACTGTTCGATAGGATCTCTTACATCTTGAGGTTGATATGAAACCTCACTGTAAGGAGCAAATCTAACACTGAGAGGAATTAACCTTCCTTTGCTGTCGTATAAGAATCTGTTGAGTTGAGTCAAGTCTCCTTGTCTGGACGTAGACATACTTTCCCCTGCTTTAAGAGGGACTCCCATCTTTTTCTCTATATCAAATAGAACCTTTGCCTCATCTCCATAGAAACTTTTAACAATCTCTACACCAGCACCTGTTCTATAATATGGCTCAGTTGTACCGTCATTAACATGGATAACAACTTTGTCGGGCTCTAAGTTACTTGTTGCTTCCGTTACGATTACATACTCGTTTAGCCCTAATGCAATGGCGGCTTCTCGTGCCGTTATGTTTGGGCTAAACATGTACTTGTTTGCAGGCGTTAATATAAACTGGTTATAGTCTTTTTTGTTTGCGTCTCTTTTGAGGTAAACACCTTTAGGGTTTTTGTAGATATAACTTTGTTCACCTGTTAGATCTAGTGGGGCCTCAAATTCAAAGTAGTCAGGTATCTTCTCTTCTGCTTTTCTTGAAGATTTTTTAAACAGATCTTCAATCTCTTCTCTACGGACATTCTTCTCACTTATATCCATACCTGCTAATTCTGCATGGCGGGCTTCGAGATTTCTCCAACTTATTGTATTGAACTGTTCTTGCTCACTTGGAAGAGCATCTACTCTGACAGAAGTTGCTTGCCCCCAATCAGGTCTACCTACACCTAAACCTCTCACAGTGTTTGCACTTTGAATACCTTCACTAATACTCAATGCTTCATCAGCAGGCATTCCTTTAGCCTGTGAAGTCTGGACAAAAGAATATATCTGTTCCTGTAGTTGTTCTAAACTAATTATTCCCTCTTCATACTTTGCGTGTAACTCTTCAATCGCACGGACATGGTTCTTGTTTGCCTTCCACTTTGAAGGGAACAACATACGCACTGACTCCCATGTAATCGATTGAATCTCACGAACTAAGTATTCCAAATCAGTGGTGTCATTTGTGAAACTAACTGAGCGGTAAGCTTCTGCGAATGCAGGATACAAGCCACTGATACCTAAATTAGAATCAGACGCTGTGCCTTGACCACCAAAGTTTTGCGTTACCTCTATACTGTTTCCGCTAACAGGTTTAAGTAGAAGAGCCGCAATCGCATGAGTGTCCATAGTAACATGTCCAGCACGGCTAGATGGGTCAACTATGTTATTGTAAAAAGACCTGACCTTATGCATTAATCCAAGCTCATTGGATATTACATCAATTGGATTTTCCTGACCCTCATTTAAAACCCTAATTGCTTTTTCGATAGTAACATAGCTGCCCCATGCAATAGATCTCGGAGCACCTTTCTCAGACATAGAAGGTCTTTCAAGAATAGCTCCGTCTGGTCTGATGACGTTAAATGTTTTCGGATCTCTAAGAGCTTCATTCTCCGCAGCCTCAGAGAACATTCTGATGAAGCGAGCCTGTAGAGCTTCTTTAGAAAAATTCTTTTGCTTTCCTTTGTGTGTAAAAGAGATAGCCTCTATTTCATTAAATCTTTTACCTGCCAAACCTAAACTTAAAATCTTCTTTGTAAGTTCAAACTTGTCTTTAGCTTTCTCATTATTCCAGTTATCAAACTGCAAGACACCATTTTCATCAGTGACATGGTTACCATCTTCATCATATACTGGTAATGCATTTCCTTCGTAGAAGGGATTGCCATTCTTATCATACTTTAATTCAGGCTCTCCCCCTCTTCTCAAAAAGTTAGATGACATGGAAGCATCAAACAAAGCTGATTGTCTAGCTTTGAATATATGCATTGTTCTTTCTGCCAGTGCTACGTTCATGTACCAGTCCTTTTGTGGGCTGAATACAGCAAGCACAGCAGCAGCTTGTTCTACAGAGATATCAAATGTTTTTGCAAACTTGTTAGCAATTATGTTAGCCCCGTCGTACCACAGAGAAGCGTACACACGTAGATCTTGTGGAAACAGTTTAATTAACAAGCTCAAGTTTTTCTGAGCAACGTCATTTAAACTTGCAAATATTTCATCAGCGGTTTCGATAGGAAACGCTCTTTCTGACTGAGATAGTTTCTTGAGAGAATCTCCAAACTTTGAAGTTTTATTTGTAGCATCTTTGACTGCTGACTCTAGTTCTTTTTCTTTCTTCTTGATAGCATTGAGCTTGACCACAAGAGACTTAGCACCAACACGCACAGGGGTACCCTCTGTAATGTCTGACTCGAATTGTTCTATAGTATCTACAACTTGAGAAGCTGATAGTTTAATTGAAGTTCTTTTAACTGTTGGTTTACTAAATTCTTTAAGGGCTTTTTCAAAAGAACGCTTATTAGCATTAGATAATTTCTTTATAGAAGCAAGCCTCTGTCTGGCATCCGCAATATTGTTGTTTATACCTTCAATCAATTCTGCGGTCTTAACATCATTACTAAGAATATTTTTTATGTCAGCTTTCCTTTGCTGTAATACTTCTAGATCTGCTTGGTTACCCCTTGCCTGAGCTTTCTTTATAAGAGCGTTAACTTTCTTGTTCTCTTTACTTATGGTTTCCCTAAGTCTTTTCTTAGCTCTCTTTAACGAGTTGTTAAGTTTAGTAACTTCTTTTTCTATTTGCTTAACAGCAGCTTCAGAATCTGCATACTGTTTCTTTAAGTCATCCGCCTCTTGTTTTCTTTGAGGCTTTAGCTCATCTGATCTCTCATTTACTTTGTAAGTAATCAGGTCATTCTTTAATGTAGCTTTAGCTGACTTTAAATCTTGCCTTAACTGTTGCTTTTTAAGTTCAGCTTTGTTTACAGGGGCCTTAGCTTTTCTTACTTTTTCCAGCAAAGGATTAGCTTTAAACTCTCTAGCAACTATAGGGTAGTTCAGAAGTATCAAAGCGTTCTTCTTATATGCTTCTGGATTTTCTCTTAGATCTTTTAGTGTAACTACCTTATTAGGATCTACACCTTCACCAGCTTTACCTTTAGCAGAAGGACTCCTTGTACCTACCGTTCTTCCTTTTACAACAGATTTCTTTATTTCCTGAGGATCAATTTCAGATAACCACTCTTCTCTCTGCTCGTCTTCTGGAGCAACAGTAGAAATCTCAGTGCCTATCAAAGTACTCTGTTTTGAGTACACACCTAAATCTATATCTAAGTCCAGCTTGTCATAGTCGGGTCTTCTTCTAAAGCCCTCTTTTGCTGCTTTGAATTCTTGAGCTACTTTAGCTACAGCCGTGGCATAGTATGGCCCAAGCTTAGAATCTTTTCTCAATGCTTTCTTAGCTTTCAGCCTGCCTACGAAAAAGTTTTCAATGTACTTCATGTACACCTTCTTCACACCCTGATTCTCTTTTTGCTGTAAGAAAGTATAATCTGTTTCGACAGCCCCCCTACCATTAACAAGTGATACATGTTTACGGATCAACTCCTCAAATATGTATTCAGCTACTTCGTCTCTAGTAACTCTATTAGCAGGAGTATCTTCAATACCCTCAGGCAGAGAGTCTGATTCAGGTAATCCTAATCTTAAAATTTGTATAGCTTCATCTGGAGAGTATCCTCTGATTTTTGTGTTATACTCCTGCACCATCATGATAAGAGCGTTCGCCCCTCTACGATCAGCATTTAGAAGCTCTTGTATTGCCCTCTTCCTTTCATTATAAGTAAGAGTCTCCCAAGAAATCTGGTGTATTAACTCTTCATCAACGGCTAAGTTCATTATTGCTTTCGCAGTAAGCCTGTTGTTGTCTCTCAATAAACTAGGGATTAGGCTTGGGTTTATTCCAATCATGCGTTTAGCCTTATCGTACCAAGCCACTACATTACCCTCTCTCGCTCCCTCGTAATATCTCGTACCTTCTCTAAGTAACCTACGCTGTAAAGAAGAATAGATTTTCTTCGCTACCTTTAAATCATTTTCTTTTTGTTTATTATTCGCCTTCGGTGGATCTTCTGTATCTGTACCTGTACCCTCTACGCTGGTTTGTTGTACAGGTTCAATGTAATCCTCACTAGCTGTCTCAGATGACAGCTCAGTATTAACATCAATTTCGTCCTTAGCTTCTTCAGAAAGAGATGGAGCAAATTCAATTGGATTTCCTATAACATTTTTAAGTATTTCAAGAGTAGTCTCTTCACTGAAGTTTTTTGCGTTAACACCATCAGCCTCCTCATTTAGGGCATTTATATCTTCCTGCGTTAGCTCTCGTGTAAACCTAAGAACTTTAGGTACAGCATATAAATTAATTGAAGTAGGTCGGTCAGGATCTTCTTCCATTTTATAAAGTATATTATCTCCATCTAAATCACTCTCTACCATGTTTCTGGAAAACAATGGATTCTCTAATATAGCTTGTCTCAACGACGGTGAATCAGGGCTACCCTGTACACTGTTCAGTGAGAAGGATGAAGACTTAACTTGAGTCTGTAATATGACTTGTGTATTGGCGTCTGTGTTTGGAGTAGAGTTAGGAGATATAAATATCTTTACTGGTGTTGACGGATCAATAAACTGACCCTTCAACTTTTCTAAATTACTTAAATGAATCTCTGCCTCAGCTAAAGTCATTGATTGGAACACAACAAGATCGCCATCTTCATTACGACCAATCAAAGTATCGGATGAAGGGTATTGTTCTACTCCTTCAAAATTTAATCCACTTACTTGATCACCAGAAAAAGTAGATTCATTTATTTCTTTAGGCACATTTTCTAAAGAATCTTGTGGTAGGTTTCCTACTAAAGGAGAGTCTTCTATTGGATTTACTTTTTGATTAGACGGTGCTACCTCTGATTCTTTTACCTCATCAATAGCTCTTGCCTGATCTGCCTCGCTTAGATTTGCTACTGCATCAAAGAAAGGTTTAGTTAAATTATCAGATATGTAATTTATGTGTCTCCTAAGGAAATCTCTGCTAGCAGTTGTCGTTGCTGTCCTGACCGCAGCCCTGAGATAAGACAAGATGTCATAAAGTTTCTGTTTAACATTTTTAGATAAAGCACCTCCACGACTCTTACCTGACCATGCAGTTTTTTGTACTCCTTTAACTTGACCAGACATGTCAAGTTGTAACAAAGAATTGATGTGAGTAGATGCAATTAAGGATTTATCAGAAACTTTTTCAGATAATCCCTCTTCAACATCTTCTCCTAAGATAAGAGAAGCTGCCCAGTCTCTTTCATACTGAGACATTTCGGAATACATTAACAATCTTTCAGCATCAATGAATTCTTCTAATGAAAGATCTCCACGAACCTCTGGATCTAAATTGAAGTATTTATCTCTAGTGGATACTAACTCAAAAGAACTAGCAAGAGCCTCAGTAAAAACACTCTGCATGTAAGTAGTTCTTCTTTGCTTAGGTATAGAGTTTGTTACCTCAGAAGTATTTGCAGTATTTATAATAATAAATACTTCACCTTCAGAATTCATTTGAACTGAACTCTCGGCACCTTGAAGTATTTCATATGCTTCGTTCTCTTCAACTAAATCTATAAACCCTTGTTGCTGCTCTTCCGTAGGATCAATTAAAACTTTTATGTTGTTATTCCTAAGAGCAACTTCATGCTTACTAATAAAATTATTAGCTGCTGCTTCAACGCCTTCAGCAGTTCTTAAAGCTTCGTTTTGATCATCGACGTTAGGTATAAGAACTTCCGCTTTGACCTCCTGAATAATCTCTTGCTCAAGTTTATAGTTATCTCTAGTCCTAACATTTAATCTAGTAACTGACGCATTTTTTGTGTACGCAGTAAGAACTTGGCCTGACGCATCAATAGGAGAATATTCTACGGCAAATATAGTTTCGCCTTGTTCGTTAGTGGTCTCGGCTACTCCAACTACTTCGTCAGCGTTTACAGTAACAATTTCATTAGGATCTCTGTCTTCAGATATACTTGTGTCTCTAGTAAGACTCATTCTGAATGATGTTGCAGGTGCTACAGGATCTTTAGCAACTCCAGCTAAAAGTTGATTTCTATTTTGCTCAAGCACCTCAGCAGTTAATGGAGCTTGTGCATTTCTAGCATTCGTTGCAGCTTCATTCAAAGTAGTAGCTTGATCCATGACCATATCTACTAATTGTTTATATGCAGTTTCAGTTGCTTCAGTTGTATCTGCTAGTCCTAACTTACCAGCAGCAGCCCCAGTAAATTTAGCAGTACCAGCTACGCCAACACCCATACTTAAACCGAGTAGACCTGCATAAGCTGCTGCACCTAATTTACTTTCTAAAGTAGAGTTATCCCCCATCGCATACTCATCAACAAAACTGCCAATAAATTCATCGAGCCCTTCTTCAATACCTTCCTCGATTCCTACTTTAAGTAGATCCGCTCCTATAGTCCTGACACCTAAACCAAAAAGCATAGCTTTTCTAAGACCCTGTCTTGCTATAGCTGCTGATATTTCTGCTACTTCTGAAACTAGTAAGGACTTACCTGCTTTGTCAGTAGCTCTAGACATTTTCGCTAAGTTCTCTAGTGCGTTCTTGACTGGCTTATACCCTCTAAGTTGCAATAACTTGCTTGGCTTCTTAGCTGCAAAGGATTCTACACCTCCTCTACCTAATAAAGTAGCTCCTACAGTTATAGCCGCAGTTACGCCTCCTCTGATAAGAGCCAAAGGAAGTGCCTTTGATCGTTTCTCTTCAAAACTTAAATTGTCAGGAAGGGAATCCATGTAAGAGTAATAAGCATACGAAGCTGACCTTAGGCCTGATGGAAGTCCTACTCCAAGAATCACAGCTCCTTTTTCACCAATTTTATTTATTGCCTTGGCTGAAGACAAAGATGCTAGATCATCTGACAATACTTTAACTATATCATCAGAGAACTTCTTTGTTTTAAGAGGAGTGATGGCCCCTGTCTTTAGCAAAGCAGAAGCTAATTCTTTTTTCGCTGCGGAATCGGTACCAAAAAAAGCATTATATAAAGCATTGGATGTCCCTTTAAGTTTTGTTATTTTGTAGCCTTCAGCCGCAAGTTTTCTTTTTGCTATAGACAGAGCTGTCTTCCTAGCTACAGCAGTTGCGGGTGATAAAGTTAAAGCCGTTAGACCTAAGTCTACTCCTACATCACCTGCTACCCCTGACAAGTCAAAGAAGAAACCACCTTCTCCAAAAGCGGAGGAAAGCTCTCGTCTTCTTTGTTTTTTAAGTTGAAGCTCTATGCCTTTGTTTGTAGCACTTTCAGAGCCCATCATTCCAAGCACACCATGCCATAAAACTGGTATAGATTCTTTAGTAGAAAGCAGGAAGTTACGGAAATTGTCTTTAGCGTAACTATAGTTTTCTTCGTCGTTAAAGAACGATTGCAATAACTCAGGTAAAGGTTTTTGCTTTTTGGGATTTAAAGAATTGTTTGCTTCCGATACCTTCCTCCACTTATTCTCAATTTTTTCATTTGTCCCAATAAGTTCTAACAACCTCTCTGATTGAGATTCCCAAAATATATCTTTCCTCTCGTTGAGTACTTTAATATCTTCTTTTGTTAAATCAGGATGCTGCTTGATTGCTTTGTCAAAAACATCGTCGCTTATAAATAAATTTGGATGTGCAGTTATCCCAAAGTTTTCTTTTTTCTTAATATTTAAAAATAAATTTTTCTCATCAATAATATAAGGAAGACCTCCTGTCTGATGCAGTTGGAGATGCATAGCTCTCTTTACTGACTCTAGAACCTGATCATCAGATAAATTAGCTATCTCGAACTTGTTCCTAAGAATATCTGCTACATACTTTTTGTTATTTATAAATTTAAGATCTTCTTTATCAAACAATCTTGATGTGTTTAAACTCAAAGGTTCTCCCGTGTCAGTAAAGGGAACTTTAGAATTTAATGGATATTGTGGGACAGAAGAAAACGCAGCAGTTGATAAAGATTTAGATACGTTATATACCCCTGCAAGTAATTTTAAAGCAGGAAGTTTTTCTGATACATACCTAAGTTCAGGATCTACTTTATCAGTAGTATCAACTAACTTTTGATGCTCTAATCTAATATCAAGTTCTACAGCATTTAAAGCTTTTATAAATTCTCCGTCAGCTCCAAAATCATCTAAGGTTACAGGTTTCCCTGTCAGCTCTGATTTTTGTTTAGCTTTGTTAGCTATGTCTTGCCCATACTCAGCTACCTTTAAACTTAGATCAAACTCTCTCTGAAGATCGTCGTAAGTTTTTTGAGTGCCTTCTGCAAACTTTAACTTACCTCCCAATTTAAGTATATCCCGTGGCTTTAATGCACCTTTATCAATTGAATCTTTTATTGCTTCTTCTAAAGAATCATAACCCTTCTCTAACTCCTCTCTGCTTTGCATCAAAACAATATCTTTCCCAGACTCATCCTTTACTGAAGCAAAAGGAAAAGTTTTGGGCTTTTCAATAGCCATCCTTTTAAGATTATTAAATTTATCTTGAGCTTGAGCTACTTCAGGAGAAATGTAAGATGGGTCGGCTATGTTTTTCTTAAACTCCTGAACAAAATTACCATCAGTTATTGTTAGCTCTGAATCTAACCTTTCAAAAAGATTTAGCTCTTTTTCCTTACTGACTTCGTTAGGTAACACCTTATTAACCCAGTTATCAAAAGTACCAACGTTTTCATCTATTTCAGTAGCTAATTGATAAGTACCATTAATACGATCATTAATCCTATCATCAACATTTTCGCCTGAAGCAATTATGTTTATAAGATTATCCCTAGTCCAATCCGAAAGTTGATCTGTAGTATCCCCTTCAAAATATGAAGGTTTTGAGACAGTGCCATAAGTAAAACTATCCTTTGGTTTGTTTTGTTCAGCCATGAATTTTATTTTTAATATATGCTTCTAGACTATTGACTTTCCCTTTATTCTTCTCCTTGAGGTTCTTCTTGAGGTTCTTCTTCAGGTTTCTCTTTTTTGTTCTTAAAACGAGATAGTAATTCTGTAGTTTCGTTTCTTGCTGCCTTTTCAGTTTTAGTTAAACCAACTCTTGTTCTTGGTTTGTATATGCTTGAATTAATCTTAGCCATTAAAGCTTTAATCTCTCCAATCAATTTTATATACTCACTTCCTTTTACTCCGTCGTTTGCCCCCCTCCAATCATCTCCATCAATATCTGATTCTAGATCCTCTATATCTGAGATTATTTCTTTTAATTCACTTGGAGGTACAAACTCAGCAAAAGACCTCACACGATCCATATATGATTTTAAGTCAAGATCGGCTACAGTCTGTGTACGTGGTGCATCTGTACTTTTTTTAGGTAAGTCAGTTAATGTTGCCATATAAGTACTAGCTACCTCATCTATAGCAGCCTCACGGGATTCTCTATCTTTTAATCCTTGTAAATTATCTATTTTTGTTTTCTGTGCCTCTGCAAAATTATTAAGGTTTGTAGTTAATCCTTCTACTCCTTTAAGATTTAATTTAGGTACAAATCCTATAGAAAGACCTTGATTTATCATCATATTAGTTATGGCTTGCCTTGAAGCCTCTGCTCTATCTTGTCTTTGTTGGGCTACCCGAATATCAGATCCTACGTTCTGTAGAAGATTCTGTATAGCAGTTGTTGATCCTTGAGATAACTCTGGGTTGTCTGCAATAAACTGCGTTACTTCATTTTCAATTTTTTGTCTTGTTTGTATCCCTTTAACGTCTTGTTCTTCTTGGCTTAGTTCTGAGGATTCTTGTTGTGCATTCGCTATATCTGTTAGTTTTGTGCCAATAAAATCGCTAACTATTGCCTCGTTCGACAACTGTAGATTTTTTTTACTTTGTGCGTCTTGAGCGTCTATTAAAGTAGTTTTTCCTAACTCTATGATTTGCTTATTTCTCTCGATGTCTTGTCTAGCTTTTTGTATACCAAACTTTTGGTTTTTAAGATTAAAATCTCTTTGAGCTTCTGCGTCTAACTCTTTACCTGCATCTAAGAAATCTTGGCTAAACATCTGGCGAATACCTTCTTTGTCTTCCGCAGATAAATTAGCCGCCTGCACATCTTGGAACCACTGCCTCCTCAAAGGCTTCAGATCTTTAGCAAACTTCAAACCTCCACTTGCATAAGCAGCTTTAATTTCTTCCCCCCTATTAATAAGGTTTCTAGACTCTGGAGTGGATATGTTAGGCTCCATCAAACGAAGCTGTTCTCCTTTCATTAACATCTGTCTACCTTCAGGAGTGAACTTACCTCCGAGCCTACGAGCAGCTACTCTGTACTTAGCAGACCGTGGCCCGACTGATCTCTTCCCCGCAGCCATAGATTGCCCGAAAGGTTGTACTGTTGATAGTAAATCTTCTAAACTCATGAATTTTCTCTGTTAGCTTTTTTAGCTTCTCTTTCTTTTTTCCTCTGAACATTTAATTTTTGCATATCAATCTGCCTTTGCTCTCTATTAGCAGATGCTCTGCCTAGCATTGTGTTTTCCCCTAAAGGCCTGCTGAAAGCAGTATCATAAGCTGCCTGTCTTTCTTCAGGTGTTCTTGTTTTAAAGAAGCTTGATCTTTTATTTCGGGCTTTCATTTGTTTGTCGTATCTTGCTTGGGCAGCAGATTTTCTATTTTCTCTTATTCTCCGTATTGCATCTCTAAAAACTAATTTTTGATCCATATCCTCCCTGCTGCCTTTTGCAATATTTGCACCCATATCCATTTTGATAGACCCATCCTCGTTAGGTTCAAAACCAATTTTCTTTAAGTTTTGTATTTGACCAAAAGTAAGGCGATTCTTAAACGTCTTCTCTTGTGGTTTACGTCTCTGTAAACGAAGAGGTTTTGGGGTATTTAAAATCCTTCTTGTTGCCGTTTCGCCTCTTCCAATGACTTCAAGAGGATCTGCTGGAGGATCTGCTGGTTGAACAGAAGTATCCTCCATACCTTCTAAAAACTTAGTCGAGCTTAAAGGATTAGAAGGGTCATAGTTTTTCTTTTTTCTTCTTTTGCTATTCCCACGTAAGAATTTAAATAAATCTAGAGCCATATTAGTAAAATATTATTAAATTTTAAAAGAGTCTTAATAATTTAATTTGTTGTTACGCAAAGTCAAAAGATCATTTTTAAGGGGGTACCCCCTTTATATATAACTTTCTTTAGAAGATCACGCACTTTCTACTGTACAGTAGAAACAGCGTGCATCGTATATTAAAGTTTACAGGTACCCCTCCCCCCTACGTGCCTGCTATCTGCGAAGTTTGTAATATATTAGTCAAACTCTTCATGGATTTTGTTGGCCCTGATTTCCCACCTACTTGATTCTTAGGGGGTTCTGAAGCAACGAGCCCAAGTCTCTGACGAGCAACATCAATACACAGAAAAGCAGCATCAGCGATATCTGGCGATTTTCCTAATCTTGATTTGAAGTCTGGCTTGGTTTCTACTTTCATTTTTAAAGAACCTGACTTATACATATCAAAACGTCGGCCTGTCATTTCAGCCGCTAATTCATTAGATATGCCAAATAATTGTCTAGTTCTTATCAACTCCTTACCTGCAAACCATAATTCACTGCACCTGTTAGCGTAAAGTTCTGTACCTATAAGCTTAGAATTTACTGAAACTTTCTTTTCTGACGGCTTTCCACCAAATGACACTCTTAAAATATTTAAAAGGCCTTCTGCTTCGATTATGTCGCAGAAAGGATTACCAGCACCAGTCGAGTCAACTGCAAGATTTGACGGATCGATCTTCCGTTTCTGCAACTCGTCCCTCAGCATCTTCACAATCTGATAAGAACGGGGCACCGCTGAGTTGGTGGCATCGTCCAAGAGGGGGATAAAATCTTTTAATTCACATACATATTGCCCTGACTGGTCATATCCGACTAAACCAGTATATAAAATACACCTATCCCCACCATTGCTAAAAGCAGGGTCAAGACCTGCACAGGCTACAGGAGTTCCTTTCCACGCAACAGAACCCATTGAGCCTGAACGTGCTATGCCAGTTTCAGTGTATATTGTTTCCTCTTCGTCTGATTCAAAGAAGACTGCCGATACCATTCGTTTGTATCCCCTACTATCAGAGCCCAGTAATTCTCTGTCTTCTGCTAGCTTTTCTTCTGTAGGGAGCCACGGATATATGTTTTCTCCCGCTAAGATGTTAGGAGACCTTTCTCCATCAAGCCTTAAATAATGTCCTCCATATTTTGTTTTCCACTCATCTGCATCATTGTCTACAGAGTCCCAACCTTTTTCAGGTTGTGACCACACCCCAAAAGCATCATATCTAGATGCAGGGTTACTCATGCCAATTAGCTGAAAACGTGGGTTTTTAGACAGGTTAGTCAGACCTGCCTGCAAAATACTCTCACTGAGTTCACTAAGCTCGTCAGCAATAACTACGACGTTTTTCTGTTTTATTCCGATGAACTTACCGACCGCTGTCTTTTCTTTACTTTTTTCGCAAGCTATCAAACTTAGGCCTGCCTTCTCTATCAGAGTCCCGTTTTCATTTATATAAGCAACATTGCCTATTGAATCCCGTATCCTGAACGGTGCACCATTTATGACGTTCAGTAAGCTGATTACTGAACCCCATATCCTTTTTCGTGCTTCACGTAAAGTGGTAGATGTTAAAAGAACCAGTGTATCTCTTGGAGCAGCTAACCAACAAACAATAGCATATGCAGCCATAGTATGTGATTTACCACTAGAAGCAGCACCTCCTATTGCTAAGTATTTGTTTTTTAGGGCAGCCTTAATCATCGTTGTTGCCCACGGATGCCTTACCATTAATTTTTCAGGTAAGTCATCATTGTTCCAAAGCACATCGCATATTCTCCAAAAATAATATTCCCTTGCTCGGATACTAGAGTGGTGAGCGAACCCAAACAATAAAGCTGTTAGTGTGTTTGTTGGAGGGATTTTCAAACCTCCAACAATAATTTTTTGTTCTTTAGAGTCTAAGTATGGCTCAAGTTTATTTGTTTTACTCATATAAAATTGAAGAATTACAATAAATTTAGTATATATTAAGTAACTTGTCTAAGAGTACAAAAAAATCAAAGCTATTAAAGAAAGCGCTAGAACTGTATAATGAAGATTATACTTTCGTAAATATTGCTAAAGAAGTTGGTGTTAACGTATCTACTCTAAGGAGATGGTTTAGAGCAGAGGGGCTGGAGCCTAAAAAAAACCAACATTCTTTAAATCCAAGACCTGACGATGAAGATCCTTTGAAGACGGCCTTAGAAGATAACTTGGATAAAAAAACGCAAGAGGCTATCCGCATTGCTAAGATGGAAGCAAGAGAGCAAGAAGATCAAGCTATCCTTGAAGCAGCCGAAGCAAAAAGTAGTCCATCCGAAAAGTATCAAAGTTACGTAGCGGCCACCGCTATAAAAATTTTAAGAGACAACGTAAAGAATCTAAGAGGGCCTAGAACTATTAGGGAACTAAGTGAGCTTGATCAATTGATTAGAAGAAACCTCAACATTGATAACAGAGGGGGTACTGCCCCACAAGGCTTACAGATTGATATAAATATTTTAAACAACACTAAAACCGATGTAGGTGAGGGTGCAGTTAAAGTAAACCCTAAAAAAGTAATTGATGTTGATCCCGAAAAGTGATGAAGTTTTTTGAAGACAAAACGGTTGTTGAAAACCCGAAGGTTTTAATTAGAGAAAACCGAGGGAATGATTTTTACTTTAGACAAGATTCCCTTGTAGGTATGTACTACAGACTCACCCCTTCTACAGCTAAAGAAATTGTCTTCCTACAAAATCTCAGAAAAAATATAGATGTCTATCTTCCTGCTGACGAAGAAGGCGGTTTAATTGTACCGCCTCATTTGTTGCCTAAATGACTATAGTTGGAATAGACAATGGATTGAATGGGGGTCTGGTGGGGTTGTGTGCTCGAACAGGAGATATAATATCTAAGACCGTAATGCCTACCTTAGAGAGAAACGGCAAGAAAGAAGTTGATTCATATAAAACACATCAATGGATTTTAAGTTTAGATGAATTCAATCAAGAACTATACATAGCTATCGAAGAGCCCTTACGTCATGCTAGATCTTCTCAAGCTATTCGATCTATGGCTATATCGTTTGGGAAAATTTTAGCATTATGTGAGGTTTTCGATTGGCAACATAAATGTGTTGTTGTTAGGGATTGGCAAAAGTCTATGTTAGGTAACTTTAAAAAAGGGGAGTCCAAACAAAAAGCTTTAGAAGTAGCAGGTTACTTAGAGCCTTTAGAAAAATGGCTGAAGAGCCCCCGTTCAAAAAAACCTCACGACGGACTAGTGGACGCTTTTCTTATAGCCCACTACATAAAAAAACACGAATTTCATTTTTCTTAAAAAAAGGTGTTAACAAAACAAAAAAGTTTTCGATAGTATATATGTAAGGTCTGAACAGCCTTCGTAATGAAAAGAGTGCAGGAGGGGGTTTTTTTACTTTCCTCTCCTGCACTCAACATACAAACATTAATATAATCAGAACAAAATAAAGGTGCTAAAAACAGCGTCAAATAAAAAATATTTTTTTTTCTTGCTCTATTATAATAGATCGAATATAAGTGAAATCCCCTAAAATACCCCTTTTTGTGAAAAACAAAAAACTCCAATGTGCTATTATAATCACACAACAACGAATATGAACATACTAATACAACAAGCTGACAAGCAACAAAAAGAAATAAAAGAAAACCTAAAAAAACAAATTCCTAAAATGGTTCGCAGATGCATGAACCATTTTAAATCAAAGGAGTACAATTTTGGGATAACTAAAGAAGACGTTGATAAGGCGGTCAAACTTACTAGAATCAAAGACCTGTCAACAGACCACGCAACTTACGGTGGCAGAGATGTGATACAAATAAATCTAAACTTGTGGCATTTCTGGACAGAACGAAGATTCAAAAAAGGTAAGGATTCAGATCTATTATATGTATCCGAATATGCTAGCTTTAGAGACAATAAAATATATGGAGCACGGTATGCTGCTTCTGTAGAGGATATAGCATTAATGGTCGTTGCTCATGAAGTCTGCCATCATATACAAAGGAAGTTTTTTCGGAAAAACAAAAAACATGATAAGCCTCATGGAGATGGATTCCAATATCTTTACAGGTGTATAAGGGCATACTATGTGAATCCCATAATGGATAAGAACATAGAAATATTCAGAGGTCAGCAAGTGCCTGAAAACAAAAGCGAAAAATTCAAAAGGCTATCGGAAGCTAGATTGAACAATGTTATAAAATCAATTCAACTTGTCGGTAACTTGGCTAACAGAAATAACTACTCTTACACCCAAGAAGAAATAAATAAAATCTACTCACGTTTAGGAAAAGAAATAAAACTACTAAACAAAAGATTTGAACTCCAACAAAAGAAAAACAAAATAGACTTCAAACTATAATAAAAATGGCAACGAAACTAACAACATCAATTCATCGAGAGGTGAATCTAAAAGACGAAAATGGGACTCCCCATGACTACATTGTAACCCTCAAAGCAGGCAAAAACCCTAGCGTTGTTTTGAGACGCAAAAGACACCAAAACGAAATAATTTTACCTTTGGAAAAAATACTAGCTCCAACAGAATTTGAATGGGAGTACGAATAGACTACAGCCGATGAAAAAATTATACGACGCACAACAAAAGGCAGCGGATTTTTTTCTGAGCTGTTTAAGACAAAATAATCACACACTGGACACCAGTGAAGTGGGCACAGGCAAAACAGTAGTTGCCGCATACCTAGCTAAACAGTTAGGTATGCGTGTGGCGATTATATGCCCTAAAGCAGTTATACCTATGTGGGACAGAGAAATGATAGAGATGGGAGTAGAGCCTGACTGCGTAATGAACTACGAAAGAATACGTACAGGTAAAACAGCTTTCCTTTCCAAGAGGGGTAAAAAGATAATGACATGGTTATTCGAAGAACCAACCTTTGTTATATTTGATGAGGTACATAAATGCAAAGGCCCTTGGACTCAAAACGCTCAGTTGTTAATTAGTTTAGTTCAACAGGCAGAAGAAGGTGGCCACTTAATTCACGCCATGTCTGCTACGGCTGCTGAAGACCCAACAGAGATGAGGTCTTTAGGCTACATGTTAGGACTACACAAACTCAATAAAAAGCCAAACAGTTGGCATAACTGGATGCACCGAAACGGATGTAGTGTAAACAACTGGGGCCAGTGGAAACTACTGAGTCGCAAGAAACTAAAAGATGTACACTGCACAATGTATGGTGAACAGGGAACAGCGTATAGACTTACCATCAATGACTTTCCTGATTCATTCAAAGAGAACAGGGTGTTTATTGAAGCTTTGGAGTTTAAAGATTCTAAGAAGATACTAGAAGCCTACGATGACTATGGAGTTACTCCCGACATCGTAGAACAGTATTTAGAAAAAGGTTCTGTCACCGAGCATGAGTTTGATATTGTAAATATACTAAGAGCACGGCAACTAGCAGAATCACTGAAGGTGCCTGACATTGTTGAGATGACAGGTGACTTAATTGATCAGGGTAAGTCAGTAGTTATCTTCGTGAATTTTAAAGACACCGCACAAGCTCTAACAGAACAACTTGATTGTCTTACCATCATAGGTGGGCAGAATCAATATCAAAGACAATCTCAGATTGATGGCTTCATGTTAGATGAAAAACGGATCATTGTAGTGAATATAGCAGCAGGTGGTACAGGGTTAAGTTTACATGACACTCAGGGACTCTATCCAAGAGTATCATTAATCAGCCCTACCTTTTCAGCTAAGGATCATCTGCAAGCATTGGGCAGGATTCATCGTAATGGTGCAAAGAGCCATGCTCTCCAAAAAATCCTAGTAGCAGCAGGCAGTGTAGAGGAGACAGTTGTAAAATCAATAACCGCAAAATTAGCAAACTTAAACGCATTACATGGGTAATATGGAAAACAAAGAAAACAAGACAAGATGGACAGAAAGCCTAGACGCATTAAATGACTTAAACAATATTAGGGACTTTTTAAAAAACCGTAACTTACTTGATGAGCCTTGTAAAAAAGGGAGTAAGTATACTATTGGGGATATTGTAGAGGACTTTGCTTATCTTGTAGATAAGTCTATAAGAGCAAAGGTAGACCAGTCTATCACAACAAAAAAGAATAAGGCATATAGGAATACAAAAGATTATCTTAGAGCGAAATACGACGAGAGAGATGAGGAAATAAGAACTCAAGAGTTCAAATCTAAATATACTTGTATTACACCTTATCGAGTGACATTTGCCATTTGGCGAGAAGATGTGTTCGATGAAGGAGATGGTTGGATATATAATGAATCTTACCCTTATGAGACAGATGCAGGTGGGTATGTCGAATTTGAACATAGGTTTGCTGATTGTTATAATGATCCGTGTTGGCAACCTTTTTGGGACTATGCAAAAACACTAACTATAGATGATTTAGAACAAAGCGATATACATCTATAAACAAAAAAGAAAAATACATGGACAATCAACCAGACCATAGTAACAGAGGACATGCAGAGTTTAGTCCATCAAGTTTAAAATATGTCGCAGGATGTGCAGGGTTTAAAAGTACTTCAGGTACTAACGCTGCTGCTGAGAAAGGAACTAGAATCCATGAGGCCTTGGAAATAAGAGACCCTTCAGCACTACATGATGAAGAAGAATTAGAAATATATGAGCAAATAGTAAAAGACGAAGACGAGTTTAATAAAAGTATTTTCGGGGAATCTGAGTTTGAAGAGATGAACGAGATTCAAGTTACTGTTGATTTAGGCCCAACAGCTACGTGGGGTACCTGTGATAGGTTTTTAGTTAAAGGTGATAAAGCCATAATGGCCGACTATAAAACAGGCATATCTGTTATAGATCCCCCACGAAGCAACTGGCAAGCAAAGGCATATACCTTAGGAGCATTTCAAACTTTCCCTGATGTAGAAGAAATAATATTTGTTTTTTACATACCTGTTCGCAACGAAGTCCTTCACGAAACTTTTACTAGAGATGATATTGCAGGGCTTACAAAACAATTAAAAGATGTAATTCTTAAAGGAGAAGAAGTACGTCCTAAGTGGGAAAAAGGTGCCCCCGATCTTGAAGAGCTTTCTCCTTCAGTCAATTGTAGATTTTGCATGTTTGAAGACAGGTGCCCTGCTTGTGGAGCAATAGCAGTCCAAGTAGCTCAAAGATTGTCTATGTTACCTGAAGATGGAGTAGACATATCTAATCCTGACGATCCCGAAGTTTTAGAGCAGCTTTGGGTAGTAGCTAAAATTGTGAGTAATTGGGCTACTCGTATAAAATCAAAAGCAGTCGAAGTGGCTAAGGCAGGAAAACAGTTTCCTACCCTTCAATTGAAATCTATGGGGTCTACGAGATCTTGTTCAGATAACAAAAAATTAATTGAAATTGCAGAAAAATATAGTTTATCTCCTGAAGAAATAATCGATACTGTCCGAATGCCATTAGGATCGATTGCCAAAGAAGTAAGTAAAAAAGCTCCTGACGGAGAGAAAGGTCAAGCAGCTCAAGATTTTCTTGCTGAATTAGAAGAAGAAGATATACTCAGCTATTCTGAAACAAGGTACACCTTATCAGAGAAATAATTTTTGGGTAACCAAAAAACTAAACAGATAAATATAAAAACATTAATCATTAAAAATGAGCACCGTTAAAGATAAAAAAGAAAAACTAGTAAAAGCAGAAAAAGCAGAAGTAACTACAGGGCAGCCTAACAATGGTGGGTTTGTAGTATCACTAGAGGATGTAGACATCCCTAGATTAAATGTTATTCAAAAGATGAGTAGCATTGAAGGCCCAGTAGGTGGGGTTGTAATTGATAAGTCAGATGTTCTTATAGAGAAAGACGAAAGAGTTGATGTAATTATAGGACACACCAAAAAAGGTTGGAGAGAAAACATCCCTTTTGGGAGCGATGAAATGCCAAGAATGGCTTGGAGTGAATCTGAGAGAGCAGAAATAGAAAGTGATTCTGAATACGGCAAGATGGTTGTATTTGCGGATATTACTTTTTTAGTCCCTCAGCCTGAGAATGCTGATGATGAAAATGATATCTACCAGTATCCAATAGGTGACCAGAACTACGCTCTTGGTGTGATAAATGTTAGTAAGGACGGCTACAAGTTTACTTACAAAAAACTAAACACATTCCAATTGTTTAACAGCACATTGCCAATAAGTGCAAAGGTTTGGTCTTTTGGTACTGAACTTATAACAAAAGGTCAGCACAGTTGGTTTGTTCCAACATTGAAGCCAACAAGCGAGAATGCCCCTGAGGAAGCTGTAACCTTTAGCCAACTTTTAGGAAGTTAAATTATGAGTGAATTAAAAGATAAAATTGAAAAATTAGATAAAGTAGAGCCTGAAACATTTACAACGGATTATACTGATACAGTTAAAATCCCAAGTCAATACAGGAAAGTTATCTCAGAACACCGTAAAAGTTTGATCGATATCAAAAATGATTTGGTAAAAAAGACAGCTTTGCTTGAAGCGGAACAAATGAAGATTGATTGTCTTCTTACTTTTTTCAATAAAACTATGGGAGAAACTGTAAATTTGGAAGATGCAGCTCATTGGAATATTGATGAAAAGGCTAGCACCGCAACTTTTGAAGGCACCCCAAATGAGTCAGAGGATGATACCAAAGAATAAGTTTGCTATGTCAGCAAGTAAAGGGAGTTTTTAGGAGATCTCCCTTTAAAAAAAGCCCTGATGGTTGGGGGGCCGTCAGGGCTACTTATTACCCTAATAGCTATGAACACTTATGCCCTAGATTTTGAATCTTATTATGATAAGCATTGCTCTATACGTGTGCTTGGGCCTGTAGGATATTTTTCACACCCCGATTTTGATCCATACCTTGTCAGTGTAGTAGGAGACGATGGATACGAATTTGTAGGAAACCCAAAAGAATTTGATTGGTCTATCCTAAAAGGCAATATAGTCCTTTCCCACAATGCTTCTTTTGATCAGGGACTTTATTTATTTGGTGTAAAGAAAAACTGGTGGCCTTCGATAGACTACAAAGAGTGGCACTGCACCGCAGATATGTCTGTTTACTGTGGGCATCCTAGATCTTTAAAAAAAGCTACGGAAGAAGTATTAAAGATTTCATTAAGCAAAGAAACTAGAGACGCTATGAAAGGCATTGAGTGGAGTAAGATGGATGAAAAGTTTAAACAAGAAGTATTAGACTATGCTACAAAAGACAGTGAATACTGCTTACATTTATGGCAAAACCTTTCAGAATCATGGCCTGAGCGAGAAAGAGAAATCAGTAGGATGAATAGAGAGAGCTTACAGAAAGGACTACCTATAGATGTAGAACTTTTAAGAGAGCAGAAAGAGAAGATAAACCTCCTTTTATTTGAGACGGAAAATACTATTCCTTGGATAGACAAAGCTCCTATCCTTTCTAGAAAAGCTTTTAACGCAGAGTGCAGGAAAGCAGGTGTTGAGCCCCCAAAGAGTTTAGCTCTTACCAATAAAGAAGCCAATGAGTGGATTAAAGAAAATGGAAAAGAATATGTGTGGATTGAATCAGTTAGAAACTATAGAAGAGTAAACTCTGTTAAACGGAAAATAGAAAGTTTTGAAAATGCTACATATTCAGATTTAAGATTTTATGGAAACATAATGTACTTCGGAGCTTCAGTTACAGGAAGGTTTAGTGGAGCAGGAGGAAACTTAAATCTTCAGAACTTACCTAGAGGCGAAATGTTTGGCTGTAACCTTAGACATTTAATTAAAGCTGAAGAAGGCAAAAAGATAATAGTAGCAGACCTTTCTCAAATTGAGGTTAGAACCTTGTGTTGGCTAGCTGAGGATAAAGAATCTTTAGAAAGTATTAAAAAATCAAAAGACATCTACGAAGCATTTGCAGTACAGTTCGGGTTGTGGGAAGAAGATTCTAAAGAAGCTTTGAAAGATGTAGACCCAGTTCTAAGACATAAAGTCAAAGCAATGGTTTTAGGGTGTGGCTATGGAGTTGGCTACAAAAAGTTTTCAGATGTTTCGGGGTTGTCATTAGAAGACTCTGAGGAAGCTGTAAACTTATACCGTGAAAAAATGAGCTCGATAGTAAACTACTGGAATACTCTTAATAAGAGTATGAGATCTTCAGAAAGAGCTACTCAAGAATTTGTTATAAAGCTGCCTTCTGGCAGGAATTTAAATTATGGGGTTATAACCCAAATACAAAAGGATAAATTTTATGAATACTACGGGCTTGTAGTAAGAAACTCTGCCCGAAGATTAATGAAACTTTATGGAGGCCTTTTAGCAGAAAACGCTTCTCAAGCTTTGGCGAGAGATATTTTCTGTGACTCAATGCTCCGAATAGAGAAAGAAGGCATAAAAATAATTTGCCATGTTCATGATGAAGTAGTGATTGAATGTGACGAAGCTGACTCAGAAGAAACCTTAGACAAGGTTATTTCTATAATGAATACCCCTCCTTCATGGATACCTGACATACCGTTAGACTCTGAAGGACAAATATTAGAAAGATACGATAAGTAAGATGTTTAGATATATAAAAAACCACACCTCTAAAGATACTCATACATTCAAAGATCCTCTTAATGTTGAGACTGGTCTGTCCTATGAGGACACAAAGAAAAAGTTTCCTAAAAAACAAAAATTCAAAGAATGGGAGGCAGACCCTAAGACTGAATCTGTTTTCTATACTTTGGCAGAAGGTGATAGTCCTACAGAAAGAGTTAGCAAAACTAATGAAGTAGTTAAAATATATGGAGCTGTTTTCGATTACGATGCTCCTGCTGAGTGGGAGGTAATGCCAGAGCTAATACAATCTATAAAAGAAAAATACATAGCTCCTACTTACATTAGTAAAACTTATTCCAATTACATCAGAACGGTTTTCCTTTTTGAAGAACCTATATTTATACCTGCCCCAATGTATGAAGGTTTTATGAAAAAGTTTGCGGAGAAGATTGGAGCAGAAAGGCACTTTGCAGGCTTTGATAGTTGTTCATATAAAGCATCTCAAACATTTCACTTTGGGTGGGATTGGAAAAAAGTAGGAGAGGTAGTAGAGGGAAGTGTTTACAAATCTGTTTTGTTTGATTGCGGTTTAAAAGACGCTCCTTCTTCTGGAGCGACTGCAATACCTCTAGAAAAAATATATGATCAAATCCAAAAAGAATATCCTAATAAATGGACAGGAGACTTTCAGGTGGGTTCCCGTGGCCCATTGTTTTGGGTAGAACCTTTTAAAGCATCTGAGGGGTGCCAAGTAACAGAAGACGGACTTATTTGTTATTCAACGAGAGCAGAAAAGCCTTTTGTTAGTTGGGTTGACTTGTTTGGTAAAAAATTTGTTAAAGAATACGAGACTCAAAAGTTTGGTGTTTTATATGATGAGTTTTGGTACAATGGGAAAAACTATTACACTTTAGACGAAGGGTTCCCTGTAACTATACCTGAGAACCTTTTAGCTTTAGAATTAAGAAGCAGAGGGTTTTCTTTAAAGAATGCAAAAGGCAAGTCTTTGAATGAAGTAGAAGCCGCAAGACTAGAGATAGCTAAACATAACAGGGTTACAGAAGTAGCTCCTTGTTTATGGAATGAAGAAAGAGTTGTCAGGTACAATTCTAATAAGATTCTAAATAGTAGTAGCCTTTCTCCAATACTACCCTCCGAAACAAGAGATCCTTCAAAGTGTTCTTTTTCTTTAAACTTCCTAGAACAGCTTTTTGATAATGGTATAGATCATTTTTTTGCGTGGTGGCAGAGAGCGTACTTATCAATCTTAAATAAGAAGAAAGCACAGGGACAATGTTTTATTATTGTTGGGGAAACAAACAAAGGTAAAACCCTTTTGTCGAATAAGTTTATTGGTGACTCAATGGGTGGCTTTGCCGATGCTAGTGACTATATTGCAGGTAATACATCTTTTAATAAAGAACTAGCTGCTAAAGCAATATGGGTTGTTGATGACACTTTAAGTGCTGCATCTTTTCAAGATCAAAGAAAGGCTACAGAGATTAACAAACGGATAGTTGCCAACCCTAAGATAGAATACAACGCTAAGTATTGTGATCCTGTTACAGTTCCTTGGACAGGTAGAATTATAATGTCAGCAAACTTAGACGCAAACAGTCTGTCTGTTATCCCTGCTTTAGATTCTAGCAACTCTGATAAAATTATGGCTCTACTAGTTAGTAAAAAAGCTACGAGTAACTTTCCTCCAAACGAAGTTTTAGAAGCTACTATCAAAGAAGAGATGCCTTATTTGTTGAGAGAGCTTGTAGAAATGACTGTGCCTTCGAGACTCAAAGGATCAGAAAGGTATGGCATTAAAGGCTACATAGATCCCCTAATTGCTGATGCAGCTTATGATAATTCAAGTAGGAGCTCTATAGCTGAGTTAATAGACTGGTTCTGTAAGCACGCAAGAAGTTCTTTAAATGTAGACAACATCGAAGTATGGCACGGCACGTTAACAGAGCTACAATCTTTGATTCTAAGTCTTAACGATGGTAGGCATATTGGGTTATCTCATAACCAAGAACTCCTTAGAAGAGGAATGCACTCTTTAGAGGAGGCTTCATTTAACAATAATAACATTAGACCTGTAAAATCTCACGGTAAAGGCGGAGGTAAATTATGGTCAATTGATCTTGATTGTAAGTATGATTTAGGTAAGAGTATGCTCGATGATTAGTGAAAAAAGACTCTGGAATTTTATAGAGCTTCATTTCCCTGATGAAGAAATTATTTACCCTACAGGTTTTGAAAGAGCTTTTGTCGGGGTCACTGCCGAAGATGACTTTGTTAAAGCAGTTATGTCAGTCAATATATGTATAGATATCCTCGCAGAAGATATGTCGAGAGTAGAAGCTGAAGAATATTTTTGGTTTAACGTAGCAGGAAGTAAGAAGGGCAAACGCTCACCTGTTTACATATACACCCTTTCTGACGGGGAAGATGTTAGTCCTTACGAATAAAAGTTTCAGGTATCTCTAAATCTTTTATTTTTATATGGTATCCTGATACTCTATATACAAACCCTTCTTCATCTGTTTCATTTTTCTTTTTAAAAACAGATCTTTCAAAAAAGTCTTCTGTTGTGATCCAACCAACAATCCAAACATATCTTAAATCTTTGGACACTCTCGTGAAGAAATAAATATTGTTTGCAGGATTAATATTTTTTGGGCCATTGACAGAAGCAACATAATGTTCTTTAGGACATCCTGTACAGGTTTTGCTTTTAACCTCTATTTTGTTTTTACCTTTGACTATGTCGTATTTAAAAACTTTGTTTCCTACATATCTAGATCTTGGTATAAACCTATTAACTGCAATCTCCCCTAAAAATCCTACCATTCTACCAACTCCACGAGTAAAAGAATTAGGCAACACCCCCATCTCATCACTCATTTTATGAGCTTTGTCTATATCCTTACCTTTTATCTTATATCTTAATACTCTACCTTTTGATTCAGAGAACGGGTCTTCTTCAAAAAATTTCATTACTTAAATCTTTTTAAAAAATTTTCCCATGCAGGAAAAAATATTTCTTCCATACAGCGCACGACAGCTTCTTGATCATAACTTTCAAGCCACCCTACCCCACTTATAAGTAAACTAGCTTCCATCATTTCGTGACGAATCGTGTTTAAAAGAGTTTTGCCTTTGAGAGTTTTGTTTATTTCAATGGTTTTTTTATCATGCAAATACAAACCAAAATCAGGACTATCACCATTAAAAGGAACCAGCTCAAGTTTTACCCTTTGACCTGCAATTGATATTGTTTTAGGTAGCCCCACATTACCACCTTTCTGAAAGTTCTTTGTAAAGTTCTACTCCCGTAGCCATTGCACTAGCCATGCCCTCCATATTCTTTAAAGCAAGCTCCCAATCCTCTTCATTACTACCAAAAAATGGCTCTGCGATAGTCGCTGGACAGTAAGTTAATCTTAAAAATCCTGCTCCTCTACTGCCTTTTTGGCGTGGTTTGATGCCTCTGCTACGCAGTTGAGGGAAACAATCTTCAAAAGAATCTCTTAAAGCACGAGCAAATAACCTTCCTTTTTCAGAAGTATTCCAATACAACCATTCATGTCCCGTTGCTTTTGGTGTTGCCGAATTAAAGTGAAGCTCAACAGCAGCTTCAACTCCGTCGTTCTGTAAGGTTCTAGCTAACCACTTCATGGAACTCCAATAGCTGCTGCCCTTATAGGTAGAGTAAATCTTGTGTGGAGTCTTCAACCTGTCACTAATCATATCAGCCAGTTGAGAATTATAATCCCATTCAGTGACTCCAGTTACAGAAGCTGCGCCTGAATCATTTGGTCGAGAGTGTCCTACGCAGATTGCTATCATTTCCTATTATTATAGCACGTCTATATGAATAATCACTATGAAACTTCTGACCCCGACCCATGAGATTACCCTCTACAAAAGGATAATCGTAGCCTTTTATAAGGGTAATTGTAGGCGGATCATATATTGCGCTTTCGTTCAAGGATGAGTCTCCCACTAAGTCGTTCAAGGCGCAACTTGGCAGCAGGGCTACCATCAGCAGCAAGCTTATCAATCTCATCTTCCAGTTCATAAATATATTTGCGTTGCTTGCTTCTAGTATAGAATATAAAAGCTTCTAACGCTAAAACTATAGTGCGGAAAAAATATATCACTTTTTACTCTTTTTACGGAGTTTCATAAAGTCTGCTGCCGTTATCTTTTTACGTGGAGGGGCTACGGAGGCTATTTTTTTCTGCTTCTTTGAATACTTACTGAAAGGCATTTTACTTCTTTTTAGATAAAATTGACCAAATAACACCGATAAGTGTAACAGCAGCAGATACGCCAGTAGTGACCTCACTATCAGTGGCAATACCGTTTTGAGTCATGAAACCCCCACCAAAGGTGAGGATGTGACGGATTATTCCTAATATTGAATCTTTATTCATTTTTTCTTTTT
>TARA_R100000654_G_scaffold21437_5_pt1 | contig 40505 bp, 58 predicted proteins | sample TARA_R100000654 | Tara Oceans TARA_R100000654 (sample SAMEA2622473) | marine metagenome | biome: marine biome (ENVO:00000447); feature: surface water layer (ENVO:00002042); material: "saline water (ENVO:00002010), including plankton (ENVO:xxxxxxxx)" | depth 5 m
TGCAGTATAGTTTCTAAGACACTCGGCATTTTGATGTATGTTCATTTCTCTAGAATGCCACATATCAAACCATTGTTTTTTTGTTTCATTCGCTTGTGAAAGCATATCTCTAATTTCTTCCATTTCTTTCATTATTTCACCCGATAATCTGGATGGTTTTTAGGCAATCTATGTTTACGTCTTTCCATCATATTTGTTAGAAATGTTCCGATAGATGCCACGCTTTGTGTAAAACGCTTTTCAGCAACTTCATCGTTATTGGGAACCATGTCAAATTTTAGTCGTTCCAAATTTTCAGCAACTGCCAAAGAATCTAGAATGACATTTAGAACTTCGTACTCTCCATGAGTTACCGTTCTAATCCTACTCACTGTTCCACTCTCCAAATTCAATATCGTTCAACGAGGTATTATCTTCGGCATCTGTTCTATTAGACCTGACATTATTTGTCAAATCCATTATGGACAAATAGGCCAATTGAACATCTTGTGTTCTCAATCTTGATGTTGCGCCTCGCTTATTGGCTTCATAGTTTGCCAATCTTACAAGTGCTTCCAACAACATTTCAGCCCTGTCCTTAAATTCATGAACAGCGTCTTCCGTTATTCCTCTTTTTCCTTTCCACATTCTTCTTACTTCTCTAATGCTAACCATTTTTTTAATCCTCCTTCGCTATAAAAGTGTCTTACATTTCCTACTATATCAACACAAATCCACATAGAACCCACAGGGCTATCAACCCTAAATGTAGTCCATCCTAACTTCAACATTCCCTCACTTACAAATTCATAAGACGTTCCAAAAAGACGATTGTATTCTAAAGAAACAAACATCAAATTATCCCGTATGTATTGTATCACATGAGGATGTTGAATATTAACCCATAACTCGCCTTCAACTTCATAACTTCCATCGGTGCAAATTTTACAACCAGAATTACATTCCATAGGGCAACCTATTACCCTATGTTCAGTAGTGGGAAATCTCACAACTTGAATTGTTCCGTCCATACTACTTTCGTCATTACTTCCTTGTCTTCCAATTTGTCCCATTTCAAATACTCCTTATCTCCAATAACAATTGCTTGGTCTAAGATAGGTCGCCAATTACGCAAAGTATGAGTATCTGTTCCAGACCAAAACGCTGAACCAAATGGGTGAGTATGAATCCAACATTTAATGGGTATTTTCATACCTGTTACATTCACACCACCATATTCCACATACCCAGGCGAACCACTATTCATAAATAAACTACCATCACGGTCAATAATTACTGATATTTCTAATCCAGGCAATACGTTCTTAGAAGCATTCCAAATTGCGTCAATAAATCTCTCATCTGATGGGTCATCTTCTCCCTTGAAAGAGAGATGTTTCCAAACTTCTTTTATTTCTTTTTGCCAGACCTCAGGTTCAATGTCCGTATATCGTGCATTTAGTGGGCCACTTTTAGGTTCATTGCCTTTGAAGAATGTACCCATTCCTGAACCATGATATGTCTTGACATCGTTGAATTCTGTAATAGTGTGTTGAATAACATCAACAGCATCAGCGTAAATAATTCCGCCTTCAACAAAGATTTCTTCAATCACCACATCTTCATCTTGTTCTATTTCATCCAACTTTTGATTTAACAAAAAGTCGTCATATTCTTCTAACTTTCCAATTCTAATTGTTTTCATATTGACAACCTCACATGTGTATGTGTTTTATCTCCTGCAAAATATCTTTGAACCCATTGTGCGCCCATTCCTGCAATGGCAACGTGGGTAAAATGAACACCCGCATTGCTTCTATCCCATTCATCACCTTGACAACTAAAATTACCATCTGGTCCATTTGTTAAAATGGAAAAGTTATCAGGGTTTTCTTGAAAACTAATTAGTAATCCGTTACGGGCTTGTGCCCTCAGGTCTAACCATTTAATTTCTTCAATGTCTACAAGATAAAGTAGACGACGCAGTTCTAGATTATCTACACAACAGATAACCAAATCATATCCCTTAAGTTGTTGCTTTGTAAGGACACGATAAGGATTACTATATACATTATCATAGCGTTTAGCCATTACATCTGTCTTATGCTTTCCAACATCGTCTTCATAAAAATCCTGATATGACAGGTTCTTTTTTTCCACAATGTCATCGTCCCACACATTAATGTGATATTCGTTTACTCGGTCAAGCAGGGGAATAAGGAAACTACCAATTCCTCCTGCGCCTATTACCATTATTTTCTTCATATTATTTCCTCCAATTTTTTCTTTTTGTTTAGCACATTTGTAGCACTTAGGTTGAACAGATTTGCGACCTTCCTATGTGACATATCACTAGTCATGTAGACTACTGCGGCTATTAATGATGGTGTTAAAACCATTTCATCCGCAACTTTCTGCATAACTTCTATGTCAAAATCTACTTCTAAAGTATCGCAAAGTCTGTGGGCTTCTTCGATATTGTAGTGCCAATCAACATCCCAAAAGTCCTTCAACCTATCAATCATTCTTTTTACTTTCGTTGTTCTTATCCCTAGATATTTACAATGTTTGTAAAGATTAGTCGGCCTATCCAAATTACGCATATGGATATGTGCTACTGTTGCCGACATCTCAGCCATTGAAAATCTTCCACTATGAATATATACATATGCTGAACGCATATACTTCTTCGCCTCATCAAGATGAGGTAAATCCCATTCCCTATACAATAATGTGAGGTCTATGAATTCTCTATCAATATCTCTATTTTCAGAAAACGAGACAATTTTAGATACATTCACAAGACCACACTCCCCACAAACGTAGACCTCTTTTACCCTAGTAAAAAGACGGGATTTGCAATTTAGACAGGGCATCAAAATCAACTCTAAATTTTGGTTTCATTTTCTTGTAACTTCTCATTGTAGAAACACGGTCAAAACTAGCCGTGTCATTTAGAAAAGCCATAACCCTTGAGGCAAATTGGTCTCCAATAGATACATCTACATTTGATTGGTCAATACAAATACCACTTAGAGCAACAAATCCGTGGTTGCTTTTTTCGCAGAAAAAAATTGCACCGTTAGAACGTCTTAAATTAATTCCAGATATACCGCTAACTTCATTCTTGGGGGACAAATCATATCGCCAATTTGGATTTTTTTCCATAGATTCAGAATGTTTCTTAATATCAGACCAACCTTTGACATTATGGTAATCAGGCATTGCTGCCGAATCGACCTCATTGGGTTTTGTAATCGCTAAATTAAAATTCCTAATGTCGATAATTACTTGACTATTAACGTTTTGTCTACCCGATACTACTTTTTCATAATTAACATTACCACATACGCTCCAATCTAACTCATTACCTTTTACAATCATTCTTACGTTATATCTAGTATCATCTTCGGCTGTGAAGTCAAACTTCTTCACTCTTGTAGGGAACATTTCTGGCAATCCATCCAACAATTCTAGGCTCCTTTTTGTAACCAATTTAGTTGAAGTGTTTTGGTCCAAGTATGCATACATGTATTTAATTTGCACATTTGTTAGGTGTTCGCCCGTACAAACAAAATACAACTCTTCGGGACTTATTGTTGAGAATTTATTTTGCTTTCCCGCACCTGCATTAAATAGAGTTCTAAATGATGTCTGTTTCATAGGCATCCAGCAACCTTCGTACAATTGTATGGCGACTTCTTTTCGACTAATCAAACTAACCTTTAACAAAGAGGTTTCCCATCTACCTTTTAGGATATAATTGAACTTCAAATTGTTAGTTATAGAGGCCAAAACTTCTGGCACAGAATCCATTGAATTGTAGACAAATTCATCCACTTTATCTTGATTCCATGACCCTAGTTTGCTAAAACAGCCTAAGAAAATTGGTCCTGTCATGTATGTCTTGATACGGAAACCATTGCAGTATGTTTTGTTACCAACTCTAAAGAAATGTAGATAACTACTTCCCATTTCTAAGTTTATCTTTAGAGAGGCAGGGGATGGGCTTGACAACCCAGGGGACTTTGTAAAAGTAATCCACCCTTGAGCCTTTAATGTAGAATTCAAAATCTTTGAAACGTGCTTAGTAGCCATTGTACCGTCATCTTGTTGTCCTGACCTATTTGGAGGTTGTGAGATATTGTAAACAATATTTCTACCTTCTCGCATTCTAGCATGAGTAGTAGTGTAAGTAAAGGTTGTATTACTTGTAACCGTTCTGTAACCTGAGTTTCTGGATTGTGCCGTCATTCTTCTCCCTCCATCCAATATCTTTGCTTTAGGTATGAGTCGCAAATCTCAGTGAGTTTTGCTTGTAGACTTTGTGTAATTCCAGGTATTGTATTGCGATGAATACTTAGCCAGACACGATTTTTACTATGTGCGTTGATAGTAATTATAGGTCGCAAATCTTCGCTATCAATGAAGATAATTGGCAAATTTTCATCCTCGATAATCCTAAATTCAATTTCCATCTCCAAGCCCCCTCAAGTATTCCAGATGTGGTTTCTTTAGCACTTGGCGGCTAATCACCACATGAGGGTATTGTTCAATCAAGATTGGCATTACTTCGGCCAACTTATCCTTATCTTCATACGTTTTTGTCCATACCGAGCCATTAGATTTTAGACTTGTTACCCGATACACAACATTTTCATTCAAACTTTCATTCTCCATTCTTTCACCTTTCCGTCTTTCATTTCATAGTTTTGGTTTAACCTGAGATAGGAACGTAATTCATGCACAGTTCCTATCATTTTTCTTTTTAATCCATCATGGCGGGGCAGGTCAATCCACGCCTTTTGGATTTGTTCTAAACTTCTCCATTTACCGTCTTCCATAATTATATTAACGGGCTTGAAGAAAATTTCTTTGTTTCTAGATTTCACATAGACCACCTGCACACGCAATTTCACCTTGAAGGTCTGTATTGTCCTCCTGTTCAATAACTTGTGTCATGTCTAATCCCTTTAACATAGCGACCATTTCAAGATATTGTTCTTCTGAAATATCTTCAAACGGTGCTTGAGTGTAAGTTCCACCATCATATGGAAGCACACTTAATCCATTGTAGTATTCTCGATTATTCCACATCCAATTACCTACGCTATCCCACTCATTTTCTTTAACAGAAATAGTAGCGGAAACGTTGTGAGTATTGAGTCCATCTCGATGTCCATTTTTTACCCAATGTTTTGAATAATTTCTCACACGTTCTAGGAACTCAAAAACATTTTCAGTTCTAGTGCTTGCACCTTCAGGTGCTTTTTGTGGAATTGAAATTACCGCAGTATCATGTGGGCGGAATGCTTCATCTTCTACAATTTCTGGCAATGCGTTTATCAAGTAATTGTAAATTGCTTCATTCTTACCAACTCTAATGCGACGGATATAGTAATCATTGTGCCATGCGTGAATGCCTGAGGAAGTTCCCAAAACTAGAGAAGTAGTTCCCGCAGGTTTAACGCAAGTTGTTCTAGCCGCAGGATTGATACCAAAGTCTTCAGCAAATTCAGCATTACAATCACGGATTAAATCATTTGACGCTTCCATCAATTCTTCAAAGTTATAATTGTCTAGAACTCCACTAGCAATTCCTGTCATGCTTATACCCAATAACGCATCCTTTTCTGTATTCTTTTTCCAAATATCTCTTAGGTAATGGAAGTCTGTATATCCTGCCTGCATTGTTGCAATTAATGTAGCATATTTTACACGTCGAAGGAAGTCTAATTCGGACTCTACGGACGACGCATTTATCTCTACAAGATTACAAAATTGATATGGTCTTAGAGCAATTTCACAGCATGGATTTGTCCCCCAATCTTTATCATTGCTAAAATAAATTCCTGGTTCTCCACTTCCCGACTCTTGGATTCTTTTCCACAGTTGCAAGAAGAAAGACTTTGTAATTCTATTCCTAAGCAATACTGCTGAATTGTTAGCCCGCCCTCTTTGTGGATTCAATTCCCACCAATTGCCAGACTTACAAGTAATCATTTCCATATCGTCAGCAGAAAACAAACTAATTAGAGCCGCACGTCGAATACCGCCAGCCAAAACTGCATCAGCCAAATGACACATAATATCATGTGCTTGTAATGGAGAAAGTTTATCACCATCATGTATTCCTTTTAGCATATTTTCTACCTTTACCAAACATTCTCTTAGTGGGGCAGGTCCAGGGGCTTTACCTCCTGAAGTGACTAAAATAGAACCTTTTGGTCGAATGTCTGAATAATCAAAGACAGGTGTAGAAACGTTTTGACCAAAATAACTCTTAATCAATACCTTAACAGCATCAGCCCAACCTTCAATGGAATCACCAATTAAATATCTTCGCTTTCGATTAGGATTAGGCTTTCGGATTTCTGGTAACTGTTCAACGTGATGTCGCTGTACGGAATAACCCACGCCTGTTCCTCCTAAAAGTAAGAAAATTGATTCAGAAAAACTCTCCAAAGAATCAACGGGCAAATACGCACAGTTGTAAATTCGATTAGGTGCAACTTCAATGGACTTACCACCAAATTGCAAACTTCTCATGCTTGGGAGAATTTTCTTTTCTTCCACCATTTTGTAGGCAGTTTCAATCAATTCCGTGTAGCCTTCAATTTTTCCATACTTTTTGAGATGCATTTGTTTATTTCTCTCAATCAATTCGTTCCATGTTTCTCTTCTATTTTGCTCGTTTAGATACCGTGCATACTTCATATGAACAGTAATGTCGCTCAAAATCGCTTTATCGTCTATTTTTGTTGTTGTTGTCATAATTTTTTCACCTCAAATCTTCTTTTTAAACATTTCTCCAAATGGTAATTTCAGCCGTGTTATTTAACATAGTTTTTACTTCAACCCTACCAACCTTTGCAAACTTTGACTTAGTTTTACACAAAACATTGGTTAGTTGTCTTAGAGTTACACCCCAATGGGTATTTTCATTCATCCAATCATAAATTTCATGGGTACTCGCTCTTTGTTTTTCTTCCAAAAACTGACGAATCAGTTCAATATTTTTCTTGTTTCTTCCTTTCATTTTTATCCCTCAACTATTGTGTTGATGTAGTCACCTAAAAGGCTGAGAACATAATTCTCACCTTCACTTCTTATTGCTATTTCAATTAGTTCTTCAACTAATTCGTTTATATTTTCTTCTTCTGCTATATCTTTCAATGTTTTCCAATTTTCCCATATCATCATATTTTCATCTCCTTTGAATTGGCGGGCATAACAGGAATCGAACCCGTATCTTCGGCTTAGAAGGCCAAAATGCTATCCATTACACCATATGCCCAATTTATCTTATTTCTTGTCCTCCCATTGGTGACAAGGGCAATTACAGTCTTCATTACATCTTCGGATAGCGGGTGAACCGTTTCCTAAAATCCAACAACCGTAATCCATGCGAACAAAGTTTCCACAACCTTTGTCGTTTTCACAATGTTCTCTCATTAAACCTGACTTGTTTTTCAATTGACAAGCACATGCCATCTTTTGACATTCAAGAACAGGTTTCCATGTAATCCAAGTTGGAATATTATTCGACATTAGTGTTACCTCCGTCAAAAAATTCCTCGTAAAAATAGTAAATCGGAATCAAATACAAAGTAGAAATTATTGTAAATAATCCTAGATTTTCTATATAGTTGATGTTCATAATCCAAGCCCATAAAAGGGCTAGGGGTTGTAGGGCTAAAGTGCCTACAATGGGCCTCATAATATCTTTGTTTGTAATCATATTTTACATCTCCTTGTGAAGGGCATTTCACCCTCCCGCTATCAATTGGTTTTAGTGCTAGGACTAGATAGTATCTCCTTATTATAATTAGACAAATTTGAAATCATATTCCAATTTCAAGGCAAGTCTAATTTATAGAGGCACAACTCTCTATAAAAAACCTTATGCCGTCCCTCCCTCCACTATTCTTCTTCCCAAAGTTTCCAAGCGGGAGTTGTTGCTTCTTCTTTGGGAAGGGATTTCATGACACGGGGATTGAATATTCCTAATTCAACACCCTTGTCAAAGAATTGTTCTAGTTCAATTTGAGATACATCGCTATCTTGGTCAGCCATATCTTTTAAACTAACTAAATAGAATTCCTCATCAAAATAAAGTTCTTTGAACTTGTCAATGATGATAAAATAAGACTGAACCTCATTGAATTTTTTTCTAACTTTGCGAACAAATTGAACCTGTTTATATTCACGCCTGTATTCAATCATTGCTCTTGGCATTTGCCAAAGCATCTTTACGAACCACATCATATGCATTTCTCCTCATATTATACAACAGTGTCTTGTAGTTTTCTTCTTTCTTAGTAAAACGATAGGTTGAGGTTGTCCTAAGGACAGACCAAAACTCATCGTCTCTAATCATTTGACTTGTGAGTTGGCGATTTCTCCATTGATTAATGCCAAATCTTTGCTGCAACCTATTGTTAATTTTTCTTGAGTAAAAATCTTTATACAATATATGCACATTTCGTCTCTCTAAATACTTTAATAAAATTTCTCTTTCATCCATTTCTTTCACCTTAAAAACTGTGGTTTTGGTTACGTAGACCACAAACTACGCACTAGGGGGTAAAGAAACTAAGAACTTTCGTTCAGACGCCTCCTACAATGGCTTGCGTTAGAACAACATCTTCAATGTCGTCTTCTGGCAAAGCCATAATTTGTTCAACCGTCATCAATTCGCCATTAATGTAAGCCCAATGTGTTGGGTGGTTGTTAATTGTTTCAATCGTTTCCTCAACCGAAAGGTCGAGAATTGTATGCCCTGTTTGGTTCAAAATAGTTACTTTTACCATTATTCTTCCTCCTGTGTTTGCGTTTCTACCGCTAGTGTTTCCCCTTCTTTGATTGCGGCTATGACCAATTTCTTGACCTTAGCCTTAGTGCTATCCAATCGGGCATCAGAGATTACTCCCAATTGGTGCAAAGAGTCTACCATGTTGTTGTATTCAACAATACAATGCTCAATGCGGGCTTTTGAAGCCTCGTCTACATAAGCACCACCTGTTGCTCTCTTCATCATTCGTTCAATGTCGGACTGATTAATCAGTCCCAATTCTACCATTCTTTGTATTTCTTCCATCATTTTTCTTCACCTTTCTTTTCCCATAGATTTACTGAATAGGGTTCAGTAATACCCCCTTTGTGTGTGACCTTATGAATATTCCTAATCATTGGGTCACGAACCATAATCATAGCGATACTTCTTATTGAATATCCTCGCTTTGATTTTTGTTGAATATATTGTTGGACTTGTTCAGCAGTTGAAGGTCCATTTTGTTCTAGATATTCTCTAGCCCATTTACGAACTCTTTTCTGTGCCAAACTGCATCCCCCATGTTGTTAATCTGTCTTGTTCTTCAAAATCCATCGCAATATCGGATAAAATATCCGCATTGTCGATTTTTCGACGCAACATCTGGTCCTTGTCCACAAGAATTGCAAACAATTCAAACATTTCGATTAAATTTGTTGAATTTTGCTCAACAAATCTTCTCAATACTCGCTCGTCAAATTGACGAATAATGTATTCAATTTTCTGTCCGCTAAGTTTGAAACTTAGACTCATGTTTCCTATCTTAATTTTCTTCATCTTTTCATCTCCTTTCATTTTTTTTTCATTTTTGGCTATTTCCTCGGACCGAAGAAGTGGTTCTTCATTTTCCAATCCTCATAGCAGGACAAATGATAGCCTACCTTAAATTCATCAGGGTGAGTTAGTGGTCCACCGCATATCTCGCATATTGTTTTCATCTAATCAACTCCACATTAATCATAAGCATCCCCACCTAGATGGAAACTCATTCTTTTACCGCACATGTCACATTCTAGTTGAAAATATCGGTTATCGTTTTTCTTTCTTATGAAAAAAATACTTGGGTTACTTTTGCATCCGCAGACCTTTATCTTCTTCCTCATATTCTTCACCTTTCACCGCCATAGGTTTTCCGTTGGTCTCCCAACAATCTTCACAGAAACCAAACGGTTTCAATTTTTCAACAGGTGTTGCATAACAACACGTTAGATATTCAAATGTCAAGTGAATCCCTTTCCTCTTTTGACATTTCAGCATAGAGTTTTGCTATCTCTGACATGTTATAATCATATCTTCTTTGCAAATCATTTACTTTTGTAGGGTCGCCTTCACCTATCTCTACTAGATATTCTTCTCTTCCCTTCTCGGTAGCAAGTTTCAATATTCGTTCTTTCAATCTTTCATATTCTCTCAATTTTGTCATACTTTTCTCTCCTTGTTTCTTCTATATTAATCTAACCAAATCGGTCTTTCACGCTTCAAATAATCTTGTGGTCTACTAAAACCAATCTTGTATTTTTTGTAATATTGCCTATATGCTAGTATCGCATCTCCCTCGACTTTACACTCTTCAGGCATACATTGTGGAGGTTCTCTCCATGTGATAATATCAGCAATTTTTTCTGGTGGTTTTTCCAGCCTGCCTCTAAATTTTTTATCCGTAGAGTGAACTTTACCATATCTGTAAGTATATTCGTCGCAAATTGCTACAAACAAATTGTAATGGAAAGAATACTGAACAGCACTCTCTCTTGTCCATATTGTTGTCGGGTGTTTTACATGAACGGGTCTATACAAATCCGCCAATTCTTTTACATTCCTATTATGACACCAATGAGCCGTGCATAACATTTGTGCTGATTCAAGTAACATTTTAACCACATGTTTATTATTCATACTTTTTACAATTTCATTTATATCCCAATCTAGGTAAAATAGGTTCATTCTAATATCTCCTACAAAATGTTGGACATTCTCACAATGAGACAAATGAGAAACACAAAACGTATGAGAAAATCCAATTCTCGCATACACTTTGTCCGAGATTCTCATTTTCTCATGTTTCTCAATCATTTGGCCTCCACACACACATACATACATACAAAAAAATAATAATAATAATATATATGAGAATAATGAGAATATGAGAATATAGAACAACTTGTAAGGATAAATCCAATTATCTCCCACATTTTGTTTGTCTCACACTTTCTCATTTGAGAATCTCCGACATATTGTAAATTATAATTAACCATATTAGATGCACTTTATTCAAGATAATTGTATAGTGCAATTTAGGTTTATCAAATTGCAACAAACAATTACAACTTTGGTATTGTATGCACAAATCATTGTTTGATTCCAACAGTCTGAGGGTGCGCTTTTGACTTATAAAGGGGTTTTAGGTCAATCAAGACACCTAGTGTTACTAGCCACACCAAGTGTTTCCAACTACACCGCTTCTAATTCAAAAACATTTTTTCCTTACCATATGGTAGATAATTTCGTATATACCTTAAGTGCTAAATGTCATAGATATTAGTGCCTAAACAGGCGGGAGAAAAAAATATGTCTAAAAACAAGAAAGACAATAGTATGCAAGACGAAGAATGGAACGCATGGACAGCGGATGTCCGAACTTTTCTTAATGAGAAGTTAGAAGCATCCCGTGAACAAGCGGAAACCATTGGAATGGAACAAGAGGAATTTGAGGATTACCTTGAATATGTAGAACGTGAATTGGCTAGTGGTGACAAGCGAGCCTACAAGCGTCAAATCTGCAAAGGTATTATTCAACAGAACGGAAGAGAACTTCCTTTCTGGCCTAAACAACGTGGTATGTCAAACACCAATTGGCACACATCAGAATCCGCAGCATTAGACAATCGAAGTATTGTTATGAATGAAGCGTATTCTTCAATGTGGGATGTATTGGCTGGGAACAATTCACTTGAAATGGATTTCACACACACAGTTATTCAACGTGCTTCAAAAACACGGGGAGATGGTGTAGCATATCCTAACAAGGAAACGTTTGTCGATGCTAATGTTAAGTCAGAGGCATCAAAGGCTAAAACAGCACGTCAGAACAAGGTTTGGGGAATTACCGAAGTTGGTCAGCCATTCGATGTAACGTCAGAATGGATTGTTCCATACACAGGTTCTTCTTCTGAAGAAACCGATGGTGAGTCAGATGATTCTTCCGATAATTAGGTATCTGGAAGATGATGACGATGAGTGATTTTCGGTAAATTGCCCATCGCACCATCAAGACCTATCTTAATAGGTCATTTTGTGGGTTTAGGCTAAACCCTCATGTTAGAATTCAGAACAAAATTCACACCTCCTGAGTAGGAGCGTAAAACTGCTTATTCCTTAGCATGAATTAAAAAGGCTAATTTTATTATTTTTTTAAATTAAGGTAAATACAAATTACTTACCATATGGCACAGCCTCAGGTGTCAAAACCGCTTCGCTGTCAAATCACCTGCAAAAAGAAAACTTTCTTACTTCCCACCCTCCCATCGAGCCTAAACAAACCTTTCTTTTCTTGTCGATTTGAGTTTTGAACCATATGGTAACGGAAAAATGAAATTCACTCGTCGTCTTCGTCGCTAGTATATTTCATCCGTTAATCCTCCCGCAGGTCATATACTGCTAACGCATGACCATATGGTAAGGAAAGTTGTAAAATAATAATTATTGTAAAAGTCTTGAACACCTAAGGTTTATTGCTAGTCGCTTCGCTCGCCTTCGGCCACTAATATAAAACACATCTTTAGAAGATACTTAGCCACACCCTCCCTCCGTTTCACTCCTGTATTTTCTAAACCTGCTTATTTATTATTGTGCTAGAAATAAACCATATGGAACTGCTTTTCAATGGCATACACATTGAAAGATTAGCATTCCTCATATATAAGGCAAACGCCCCTTAGACTTCTTTACTTTCTACACCCTCCCTCCCACTGCTATGCTCCGTGAAACTAAAGAACTCTAATGTTCTCTCATTTCATGAGTTACCATATGGTGGGTAATTTGTATAGAGCCTTATATGCTCAAAATTAGCCTACTTAATGGTGAAAAAATGTCTACAATACAAGATATGCAAACCAACGTAGCCACATGGCTTGAGGATAACTCAGACCATGAGGACTATGACATGGCTAAGGCCATGTTTGAGTCCTACAACAAAACAAACAAGACAAATCAGTTGAAGGCTGTTTATGCTCTAACCAGAACAGCCCGCCAACGCATTGTCTTGACTCAAGAACAGATTGAGGTGCGTGATACTCATGTTACGGCACTAATGTCTGTTTTCAACGCTTTGCCAGAACTTGAAGTCCCTCGTAAGAAGGATTTCGATAACGTTCAAGCAAAGGTTGAAAAAGCCATCAAAGAACAGGCTAAGAATCAAGGGTGATTCTTTGCTTTACCGTTCTGATGATGACGACGACGAATGATTAGGGGGTTAGAGTCCTATTCGTTGTAAGCCTAGCCCTAAAATGGGTTAGGTAGCCGCTAGGGGGGTGTTTCAGGACACCCCTCTGGCCTTTTTTGAGGTGTGATATATACAAATTAACTTATCACTTACCATATGGGTTTAGTCCCTCAATCATATATAAGGCAGAACGTCTAAACTTTTAGACCCCTGATTAAAGATGTACCCGCCCTCCCAATCCACTTCGTTCCTTTCTTTAATCACTGCTCTAAAACTTTAGACTCCGATTTTATCGGCAACCATATGGTCAGCATTCAATAGGTGCGACCCTGCGGAATCCCATCCCATATGGTAATAATAAATCAATGTAAAGTAATTTATACCTCATGCGGATTCTGGAACATGGAGAGACATTCCCGCCCTCCCACTACTCTGTTCCTTGCTCTCCCATTCCAGAACCATATGGGTGCGCCAGCATATTGCCCGCAGGAGGATAAAAAATGATTTACAATTCAGACGAAGACGATGAATGATGCGTAAATACACTTACGTCATTTTGTTACCATATGGTAATAATAATAGGAATACGCAGTAGCGTTTCGTTAATTCAAACGCTACAAGTATAACTTTTATATCCTTATTTTACGAGAGGCTCCTCAACTTTTGCCCTCCCTCCCACCGTATACACTCCGAGTTTCGTTACCATATGGTAGATAATTTTGTATATACCTTATATCCCAAAAAGCATAGGTCTAATTGGTGAAACAATGTTTTGGAAAAAAGAACCCAAATTTCGCATAAAGATTAAGCAGAACCGATATGAGAAGTTCATTATTGATGAACTTGCAGTATCGGGTAATACCCCAAATGAACTAATTGCCGATTTAGTCGAAGCACTTGAAAAGGCAACTCTTCAAATGGAAGAGATGAATGGGGTGAAAGAATGAAATTTGACTTTGAGTATGTTTCAGCATGGATTCATAACCATCTCTATCTCTTTGATGAAGAAGAGATTAAGTTATTGGAAGCCCTAATTGAATGGGCCAGACAAGAATATGATGAAGAAATTGTTGCAGGTTCAAGACTCGACAAATTCCGTAAAATCATCATGGTAGTTTGCCGAGGTAAAGAAGGATGGCCTTATGTGCGAGGTGAAGAAGAATGACTGATGAAAAGTGGGCTACTAAGATAACAGAAATGTGCGCCCGTCATGGTCATATTTATCCCCTACTTTCTTGTGTGATTTGTAATGGTGATGAAGACGATGAATGAAGTTAGTCCCTTATTTGCTATCAATCAACAGTTTGACTACGATTGGAATGAACAAGTTCAGGAGTTTTTGAATCAATATGAAAACAATGAAGATTACATTCCTGAATTCATTGATGGTTTATTACCAATCTATAACACGGATATTTGGGATGTTGCATGGGCTTACAATTTAGGTCAAGAACATATCGGCATTGGTCAAGCAACAGGTCATACCATCTATGAATTCTTCCAATATCAGATTTTCAATATCTACATGGAAGAGTTCTATGAGGCGTATTATAGATGGACTCGACATGAAGAAGAATAATTTCACAGTTGGTTTCTTCGATTAAAACACACAAATGAACAAACGTGCTTTTTGCTTTTGTATGACGGGACTAGCGGTCATGTTAGAAGAAATAGGTGGTGTCCCTGAAAAGACAGCCTAAGTGTGTAATCCAACAGGGAGTTATGGGTTCTCCAGAAAAAAAACCCCTTTTTTGCTTTATTTTTTAACTCAAGGTAGATACAAATTATATACCATATGGTAAGGAGGAACGAGTTACCTGAGGACACTCGCAAACTCTAAACACTTGTACCCACCCTCCCGACCCTTGATTGTTTAGAATTCGCTCCGCTTACCATATGGTAATAATAAATCGACGTTAAGTAGTTTATACCTCGCCCGTTTAATTATCCGTCAGGTGAATTACCCACCCTCCCAACCCATTACCATATGGTGTAGAGCGTAGTAATTCGATAAGGATTGAGGGAGGGCGGGTAATGAGAATTACAAGCGGCTTTTTCCAACATGGAAGAAGTTTAACCTTATATATGTGGTTTCGGTATTGTATAACAAACCGAACCATATGGTTCACTTTGGGAATTAAATTTTTAAAAAAACTTAAAAACCTAATCCTCTTAGCCCAATATATGGGAAAATATGTGAAAAAAGCCGCCCATTTTCATAAAAATATGCTAACTTTAGCCTCATCAGACGCACTTATGGAAAAATTTGATGAATTAATGTTAATTTGGCGACGTTTTGACACACTTTGGCGGCATTCTTATGGTCCACCTTTGCAAAATGAGTCTGAAATGGGCCGCCTACTGAATTTATTAAACAAAACCTTTGCGGAATGTAAAGACTTATATAATACATGCCAGTTAGATTTAAACAGTTCGGCAATATTACAGTATTGGCCTTTACATCATATAATTATGGAAAAGGGGAATGCGCTTAATGAAAAAAAAGAGCAAAAAAAGCAAAATAATTAGGCGGCCAAATAATGAACCATCACAAAAGCGGGAAAAATACAGACCCAATAAACCTAACTTTAAAAGAAAGGCAAAGAAAAAGTGAAATAAATGATTATATGTTCTAAAGCCATTACGCTGGTTACGCAATTAAAACAAAAAAAAATTTTTTGCTAGTGCCAAAAAAATTGCGGGGCAAATTTTGAAAAAGAGGGTGTAAAATGGGTTGGGAAGATATATTAAAGGGAATGTCTTATAGAGCGAAAGGTCTTATTGATGATGTTATGAGTAGTGAAAAACTAACTACGGAAGAAATCAGAGAAAAAATGATGCAATCATTGGAACTTTTTAACTTGTCTACGGCCAATATGCCTACAATCAGAGAAATGGCCCATTATTTAAACCAAAATTACAGTTCCGAAGCGATAAGAAGAAGTCACCCTATTACGGGAAGAAGGGAATATAAGAAAGTATATTTTAAAGAGGAATAAAAATGGGTTGGGTAGATATTCTGAAAGGTAAAGTAGGTCTCAATGCCTCAGACATTAAGTTTGTAGAATATATTATGAAAGATGGGGTTGCTAGAAGTGTTAAGGGGCTAATGGAAGATATTTATAACGAAATTGACACTACTCGAAAATTGTCAAAAGATAAAGTAAAAGAACTTGTCCGTGAGGGTAGACCTGAGGCCACTCGATTTAGTGGCAGTAATCACAGCATTAAAATTTATTTTGCTATGTCACCAAACTACGAAAGTAGAAAAATTGCCCGCAATGAAGTAGGTGCGCCAATTTTAGAATATAGATATGTGGGTGAATAATATGTGGAAAGATATACTAAAAGGTAGAGGTTTTACCGCAATACACTATAAGCATTTAAGACAGGCTTGTGAAGATGCGTTTAATAAATATGGTGATAATTTTCTAAACTATCCTCACAGGTATAAAGATGAAATTGTTAATCAAGCAACAATTACATATTCTAAAGAAATGGGCTTACAAAATAGTCAAGGTATGAAGATTAAATTTAAAACGAAGTTTCCTATAAAAATTCGCAGAATTGTTAATATCATGAAAGATAGGTTGGAGAAAGCCCCACGCATTCCTAGAAAGAAGGGACAGCCCGCTAAATCAAAAAAGCATTCTGATTTATACACAGATGAGAACCCAAAGGGAACAATACACGGTTTAGGTTTTAAAGATAAAAAAACTGCTAAACGTTCGGTAGCAAAAATAAAAAGAAGTAATAGAAGTCACAATCATAAAACTCAAGCGGCTGTTGCTATGGAACAAAGAGCCGATGAAATGGGGAAGAAAGAAGAAGCGAATATTTATAGAGATTTTATTGAGGAACAAAAAGAAAAAACAAAGGAGAGGAATAAATGAAATGGGAAGAAATTATAAAAAAGAGAATTAAGGCTTCGGATATTAACATAAGTAATATATTTATAGAATTACTGAAAGAAAATTTGGAAAATTTACCTAGAACTTTTAATATAGGATATTTTAGAAATGTACCTTTCTTAGATGACATAAAGGAAAGAGTTGTAGATTATGTTATTGAAAATGGTATTACTAGCAAGGCTGGAGTATTAAGAGGTTTTTTTGCAAGAAAATATGACCTATGGCTCTCTAAAAATAGTTGGAGATTAATTAGAAATGCCTACCAATCTGGAGAATTACCTATTTTAGTAAGAATGGGTAGAAATCCACAAGATTATACATTTGAAGTATTGAGGGAATAAAAATGAAGTGGGAAGAATATGTTAATACTGAGAAAACAAAATGGCAAGAAGTAATTTCCGAAAGTATTAAAAAGGGCAAAACTAGTGGTATGCCATTAGAGGTAATGGAATTGCTCAAGAAAATTTTGGAGGAAAAATAATGTGGTCAAAAGAAGAGGCTCAAAAATTGTTAGCCGAGTTTGAAAGAACTGTAAATGCTATTCCCGCAGGTATTTCTGGTAAAACAGGAGTAAATAGAAAGGCTAGTGTAAAAACCCTATATGATACTGTGGTTAATCACGGTCTTAAACTAACTAGAAAAGAAGGTGGTGGAAGAGGTGTCGGTGGTGGATATATCTTACAAGAATTGATTAAGATGGCCCAGCAGGATGAAATTGACGAAGATGATATTGACGATTTGGAAGACTTTGTCTCAGACATGGAAAGATTTATGGCAAAAAAATCTACACTTAATCCTGCCAATATTGTATTTAACGGTGTTATAGGATTTAAAAAATTGAAGGGTGGAAAAAGAAAGGTAGAAAGAGGTAAGGTTTGGGGACATTTCCTTACTCCTGCATATCACGCTTTTAGAAAAGAAAAGGCTGAACGAAATAACGAAACATATGATATGCCCGCACCCGACCCTAAATGGACTAGTTTGAAGGATGACGGAAGTGCTAGACCCCCATTATGGGAAGCACTTTTTGGTGAGGGGGGATTGAAAGATTTAGTAGACGCATTTATCGAATTAGCAGAACCCGTTGATTTACCCCCAACGCCAGAAGTGGAGGTTGCTAATGTAAGAAGGAAAAGAGGTAATCTTGCCGAAGTTCCCGCAGTTAGAAGAATGGTTGAAGAAATCTTACAAGATAAATCCCTATATGTTAAAAATACAAACACGCCTGTTAAATCCAGATTGAAGGAAGCATTCAATTCTAAAACTATTGCAGTTACAGAAGAAGACATGAAAATGATTGGCCCGCTTGTATTTGTAAAGGTTGATGGACAAGATGTTCGTTTATCAGAAATTCCAGGTTATTTGGAAAGAAGAAGTATCGGGCTAAATTTTACAAATATAATGCTTAGGGAATTGATTAGAGAAGTTTTGGGAGAAAGGGAAAAAACATATGAAACTCCATATCATAAGGAAGGGAAGGTAAAAAGTAGAGGTCTTGTTTTGAAGGCTGTTGAGGCTAGAAAAAATTTGCTAAAAGCGTTGGCAGATATTGACCCTAGTGATAAACCTTATTATGATAATTTGCAGGACATTATTGACGCTTGTAGAACGCAGGATATGGAAGAATATATTCCTGCTCTTGAACTTATTACTTTGGAAATGGGAAGGACATTAAATGTTAGAGTAATACCTATGGTTGTCTCAACCCCCACACAAAGAGAAGATATAACTATTGATATATCTAAATTGACTCCTTCATATTATATGTATCTTCAAAGTAATGAGATGAATATGACAGCACCTGTATTGTATGCTATTAACCCAAACATTAAGGTGTTTAGAACACAAGAAGAACTTCGGCCTGGAGGACAAAATATTACCCCTAATAATTTAATGCAAGTTGTAAGGGGGTTAATTGCTTGAGAAAGGTTATGAAGAGATGTCCATTTTGCCAACATCCAGATAGGGATAATTTAGAAGTAGAGATTCTAGAAGGTAGAATGACCGTAAGCGAATTGGATAGTTCTGAGGGTTGGAAAAATGGGACAGCCCGTTCCCACATGCAAAATCATCTTAGCGATTTTCATGACAATTCAAATGATAAATGTCCTCTTTGCGTAGTGCCACATCGGGCTGATTTAGAAACGGCTATTGTAGATGGGCAAATGAAACCTAGTGAGGTGGCCGATTATCTTAACTGTGGAGTGGACCAAGTTAATGTTCATATGAAAAAACACCTAAAGCCATTGGTGCAACAAAGTGCGGCTCTAAGTTTGGCTAGTCGGGAGATAAACGAAATTGACATACTTTCTAATAACGTGACAATGTTGCAAGATAAGGTTCAACAGTTTATCTTTGACAATGAGAATTTGGATGCCCGAACCGTAGATTCATTGGTTAAGTTGATGAAGGAGATTCGGGAGTCATTAAAATACATGCTTGAGTTTAAGGGCAAATTGGTTCATAAGCGAGAAGAAACAGTTATTATTCAACAAGTCGAAGTTATACAAAAAGTTTTAATAGAAAGATACCCCGAAGTTTGGACAGAGATAAGAGATACAGTAGCGGAGAGATTAGCATGAAATGGGAAGAAATTTTAAAATCAATGTTTGTAGATGCGAACAAGGCATATAGAGAACTAGGGTTTATTTATGGTTCTCATGGTGTTGGGAGAGAATTACATCATATTGTTTTGAAAGAAGATGAAAAAACCTTGAATAATATAATGGAAGCACTTATGCCTTTTAGAAATGAACCTAATTTGCAATCTTCCATTGAAATGCTTTCCGCCCACATTTATGATGATGATTATGTTTATGGTGGTTTTGAAGATGATGAGAGGTATTACGCAAATATGACTCCTGAGAAAGTTTTACAAAACATGACTAGACACTTATCTCTTGAGGATTTAATGACCGTTGCTAATTCAGAATCATTTTTGTTGGTAAAAGTTACACCCGATTCCTATAATTTCGTAGAGGGAGACCCCGAAATGTTTAAAATGATAAAGGAGAGATTATCGAGGGATTAAATTGTGGCAAAGTATTTTGAAATCTAGGTCGCATTGGAAGTTGCTCTGGTCATTGGAGCAAAGTTTTATTAGTTTTTGCAGAAAGGTAGGCTTATTATATGAATTAACTTATCCCTACGGGTTAGGCGACCATCCTAATGAGTATAACCGTAACTATATTAAACAATATGAATATTTATATAATTTGTTAGGGGGAATTTTAAGTGATGCGGCTAGAAGTGGAAATCCCGTTCAAGAAAGGGAAGTTAATCAACCTACACCTTTAGGGGCGGAAGATTTTAGACACCATGTTAGGCTTACTGTTGAAGATGCTAGTTTTTATTTATTGGTTCAATGCTTTAGAACAGAACCTGTTGAAGCCTATATATTTCATACCGAAATGAGTTTTAGAGTTCCTAAAAAATTTTGGGGAGATGATGACAAATATTCTGAAATACTTAGTGAAATTCACCTATTTTTTAACAATAATTTTCCTACCTCTTATCCTAGAGAAATTTCTGCTAGTGTGATGGATAATTTAGACATAGAAGAAACGGTTGAGGATGAAGACCTAAATGAATGGTGGAGTAGAGTTAGTTCCGAAGCACCAGTTAAGGAAGGAACGGAAAGAGAAAGGTGGTGGGAGTAATGTGGGAAGATATTTTAAAATTAAGAGATTATTCACTTGGTGCTGGAGGTAGCGCACAGGTTAATGGTATTGAAGCCTTTAATGCACTTGTAAGTATAAGAGATGATTTACAAATACTTTGCAATAATTTGGGTATAACTTATATAGAAAGGGTTAGGTCATTTGTTTATGATAGTGAATTAAATTCAGATTATTACCGTGTGTTAGAAAGATTGAATAGTGTTTTTTATCAAATGAGTAAAAAACCAGAAATAGGAAATTTACTTAGAGATAGTGTTAGAGTAGCGGCTAAAGATTTAGGAAGAAATAAAATAGCGTATCATAGAAGTGCCTTCGTTAGTGTAGATACTTATGAGGGAAAAAATAAAAGAATGAGAATTATTTTTTCAAGTGAAAGCACAAGTCCATTACAAGTTCTATTTAAATTGGATATAAGAGTTTTAATACCTGATAGTGTTAGGTCTAATGATGAAAGGGTAAGACAATTAAGGAGAGAGTTGATAACATATTTTACCAATAATTTTGATAACGGAAATCTGGATGTTGAATCGTTGGTAGATAATATATTTAATAATTTAGAATTAACAATAATAGAAGATGAACAGGAAGGAACAGTAAGAGAAAAGTGGTGGGAATAATGGCATGGAAAATGATAGCAGATGAAGGGGTTAGACAGGGCAAAATGTTTGACGATATAATGGAAGACATAAGACAGGAACTGAATTTTAACAGCCCTAAGTCTAAAGAAGTATATGATTATCTTATAGAAAATTATGACAGGGATAAACTATTTTCAAATAAATTCACAATTAAGAAACTATTGCCAGACCCCTTCAAAGATTTGGAAAATACTCAACAAATTCTTAGCCTATTACAAAAGGCGCAAACAGCAATAGAAGATTTAGAAACCCTGTATAGAGAAATGCAATCTGGCAACATTGAAGGTAATTTGGCTGAAAGAAAATTTGAAATAATTGAACAAGGGATAGAAAGGGGCTATCATGCCATTTTTAATATCTTAGAAGCGATACAAGAAAACTTTAAGTTCAGTTAAGTATAAATATGACGGCCTTATACGCCTAATTGGTGAGATATATGTCTGACGTAGAAGAAAAAATTGAAGATGCTGCTGAAGTGGCTGAAGACTTAGTAGAATTGGCTGAAGATTTGGGAATTATTAGTGAGGCTCAGGAAAAGAAATTGTTGGCTTTGATTAAGAAGTTGGCTCCTGGCCTTATTGCTGCATTACCTATTCTAGCCGCAGTTCTTGTCCTAAAGTGATTAGATGGCACAAAGCCAAAGTGGGTTTAATGCCTATTTTTCAGGTATTGCTACAAGAAAAGATTTTGACGAGTCTATCCTAGAAACAATTAAAGATATAGAATTGTCTAATAACGATGTATCGGTTTTTATACCAAATATCATTAAAGATTTAAAGGGTAAAGATTCTAAAAATGTTAATACTATCATAGGTAGAATTATTATTAAACACCATCCAGAAAAAATTGACGAAGTAGTAGAGGTTTTGGAATCTCTAATTCAAGATAGTGGATGGCGAAGTATTCGGGTATTTGGCGATGGCTCTACATTAGGAGACATTGACGATGAGGTTAATTTTGTTCAATTTGCCCTCAAACCAAAGGTTAGAGATTTGGCCTTTGAAAGGTTGGTCGAAAATGGCAACCCTATGACTTTGGTTAAAATTCTAGAGTATGCTAAGGAAAACAAACAAATGCCCAAGATTAAACAATTTTATTCTGACGCAATACCAGATAATTATTCCAATATAGTGAAAGAGATAGAAGGCGAGATTGACACCGTGTTTGTCAAACTTCTACAAACCCTAGATAGTGGAGAGGTAGTAAAATACAAACCTACTTCACAGGCTAGAAGAACCCTTGCTCGTCTTAACGAAAATAGATTTACTGAATTGTATAAAATTCTTGAAACCATTGATAGGGATAATCCCCTAAAGCGTTTTATGAAAGACTCTATTTCGCAGCCCGCTAAAATTAAAATTTTAAGAGACCTATTAACACAATTGGAAGATAAGACAAAAGTGAGAGGGCAACTTGCCAATGTAAGTGCGGGAACTAAAACTGCACCTAGTAGAACTATACAAGGGGAAAAAGCCTCTTGGAAAAGATTGTATGGTGAACTTACCCCCAGACAATTTGTTGTTAGCAATATGCTTGGCGTAGATATACCCGAAGAACAAAAAGAAAGAGAAATAGACAGACAAGTAAATCTAATTACTGGTCAAGGTAACAATTCTCTAAAGGATGCCTATAATGAGATTAAAACCCAAAGCGTTGATATTACATATGGGGACATTAGAAGAAATAAAGGCTTTAGAACATTCCTTTCGGAACTCATTTCTTATGACTCTAGATTTTTTGGTAGTGATAATCCCAAAAATATTTCACGGGCAAAAACTCCACTATACCCACTTTTAACAATCTTGTTATTAAATCCACCCATAAAGACTCCTAACGATTATCAATTCATAGATTCTTCAATTGGACCTATCGGCATGGGTAAAGCGGTTTTAGAAAATATGCTTTTTATATTCGATAAATTTAATATTAACATCAAGGGTGAGTTTAAAGAAAAGTTTGAAAGATATTGCATAAATGGTAATGTCAAAAAACTTGATGAACTTAAAAATTCTAACGTTAATTTTCAAGAAGTTGAAAATGAATTAAACGAATTTGTAGATGAAAAGGCTTCAACTATTGTTGAGGTAATTTTAAATAATATACTAGAACTGCTAGGAAACATCAACTCTAAACTCACCTACTATAAACCTTCACCGAAGGCATTTAGAGAGGCGGGTAGAACTAGACAAATTGCGGAGGGCGAAATAGATACTGACACCGCTATTGAATATCTAGAATATATAGGACTTATTGAGGAGAGAACATGACGAAGGAATTAGAAGAAGCACTTTTGGCTAGAGAAAAAAGTATAGTAGGAGGCAAAATTAATGCCTTTAGAAATCTTGACGACAATCTTATGGAAGAGTATTTGGGTGAAGATTTTCCGCTTATGGAAGAATTAAGACTTGCTCTAGTGGGTCTTAATCTCGGAACTGACATCGCTACATACAAATTAGCGGGTAGAAATAGTGCCAACAATATGCAAAGATTTGAGGGAACTGGGGCATATCAAAAAGAAAATGTTATCAGTAGCGCAGGATTCAAACTTTTTGTTAGGCACGTTAAGTCGGCCTATAAATCAATGATAGAATTGATGAATGCTGAGGAAGGCACTTTTTCCATAACAAGAGAACCTGATGATGATTTAGTAAATACAATAGAAGACATGAAAGATGAAGAGGGTGTGTTTAGACAAGATGAATTGGGAACAGTATTAGATAATATGTTAAGACCTAAATCTGGTAAGGTTAAGAGAGGTTTTAGCACAACCTTTTTTGAAGTTCTTTCCGCTAAGTCAAAAACTAATAGAACAATGATTTACAATCATTGGGAAGCCGTATATAACAATTTTAGGTCTTTTGATATACCAGATGAATTTAGGGTTGCCTTTGAAGATGCCCCTATATCTGATGAAGAAAAAAATAAACTTCAAGGACTTAAACTCCCTGTATATATTATGAAATTTCCACAAGTTAATATTTTGCAATATGGAGATGACAAAACGGCCATTGGGCTACTAAATGATTTTATGGCATCCCCATCAATTTTGGGCGAAACTATGAGTAAATATAATCAATATTATAGAAGGGGTGAAAGTGAATTTACATCAGAAGGGGGAGGCGATGAAGTTAATCCTGATGAGGTTGCCGAAGACGTATTGGAAAATATAGACGTTACTTTGGATAAAGATGGCGACCCCCTATACATCATGGAATCTATAAGAGGTTCAGAAATATTTGCAGTAGATGATGTAATTGTAGGAAAGATAGAAGCATTTTTTGAAGAAGAGTTAAAGGGAAGTAATTATAGTAATGAAGTTAGAAAAATTTTAACAGAATCACTAAAAGAATTTACCAAAGAAATTAACATTGGAGTTGTAAATAGAGAAGAGTATTATCTCCCTATGTTAGATAGTAACATTCCTGTTATAATGGCCTTTAATAGACTAAGAGATACGAATGAAGGGCCAATGAGTGTCCCAATTCAATATGAATATTCTTACCTAGAGATAGATATTGGGGAAAGCAACATTCCTAGAATTAAATTTGTAGTAGATAACGGGATGTATTCTTATGACGCACTTTGTAAGAAAATTAACCGTGATGCTGAAAGGGCTTTCAAAACTCTATCTAGTATGATTAAAAGACAACCGAGAACTTTTATGAGTAGAAAAAACATTAAGGCATTGGGTTATGGTGGTGTAGGGACTTCTTATCTTTCTGGTATTGGGCCAAACATTACGGGTTTAATTCCCGAATCTGGTATGGAGAGCGAATATGTAATGATTTTAATTAGACGAGTTATCGAACCTCTTTATATTGAGGAAATGAATGGTAGATTTTTCTTTGGTAAAGACGTTCCAGAATTTATCAACACGGAAGCCTATACGCAAATAAAAGATTCTGTTAGAAAAACTGTGGGTCGTCAAATTAGAACGCAGGGAGTATCAGTAATTCAACCTAGAGATTTAGATTATCTGACAACATATTTTAAATCTCTTAAAATGTATAGCAGGACAGATTTGGGCAACCTTAGAACACAATCTAATAATGCTGCTGAAGTGTTTAACAAGATTGCCAATCTAGCAAGCACTTCAAGGCAAGAAAGAACTAGATACAATGAAAGAATTCAAAACGCATTGGGTAACATCATCTTCGACATTTATGAATCGCAGGGTGTAGACGCTACACAAATTAATCAGAAATTTATGGACAGACCGATTAAAGAATATGAGAATGCGGTTGGTGACGATAACTTAATTATTTCATATTTGATGGAACTTCTTTCTGACCCCGACTTTAAAAAATACGCTGTTAGAGAAGGTGGAATGCAGGAGAATTTGGCCGAACTTCAACGAACTTTAAAAAGTGGTCTGTTGAGTAGAATTTATGACGACATTGGTGATAATAGTTTGAGTAAATCCCACACTATTATCACAGATATGATTAGAAAATCAAAAGGTTTAAAGATTTACAAGGCTTATATGGATATTAATAATGTGGATGATGTTGATTATGTTATAGACTTAATTTACAAAGAAGACAGGGTAGATATTTATGCCCATGATATTGAAACTATTCTAACTCTAAATATCTCAAATGATACTATGGCGACAGGTGTTGGACTAAATCCTAAAATAATTTATAAAATTAAGGGGTTGTTTAGATGAAATGGGAACATGTTCTTAAGAGTTTGACAAATCCAATCTTAATTCCTAGAAAGCCGTTAGAAACTTTGCGTGATAATTTAAGTGAACCTATTGAAATATCTAGATTAGATGACCGTGAATTTCAGTCTGAAATAATAGTGGGTGTTGAAATTACTCTTACTTTGGCCGATTACTATGACATACCTCACCAATTTGATAGAAATAACCCACAAGATGTTTTTATTGGTTATGATTTTTTGGATGAAGGTCCACTTGTTATGCAAGAAGATAAATATATGATTCATGAAAAATTTGATGATTTATATTATAAAATTTCTAGAGAAAACTTTTTGGGTTTTTCTGCCCGTAACAGAGAATTTAGCATGTTTAAGAGATTGGACAATAAAGATTGGGATGAATTTATGAGGGAGTAAAATGGATTGGCAAAATGTCTTGAAGAGAAGGATTGAAACGTTGGCTGATTATACCAATGCTAGTCCTAAAGAAAGGGTAAGTTATCATGATAGTAAATCAAAGTTTTACCAAACACGTTTAAACGCATTAAGAAATTCAATAGCACATCTTGGTGAAACTAATCCTAACATTCCTTTAGAAGAAGATATGAGAGAGTTACAAGAACTTAGAAATTTTCATGCGAGACAGGCAAGAAGAATCAGAAAAAATACAATTATGTCGGATTACTTTTCTCCAGAATTAGAAGAAGAAAGGATGAAGGTTAGGTTACAACAAACTCCTAGAGGTGTTTCAAATCCTGTAACAGAATTATCATTGGAAGAATATGAAAAATTAACCCGTGAACAAAAAATGAAATATCATAACAATATGAAACGTAAGAAGGATTTTAAATTTCACCAAAGACAGGCGAGTAGGTTATATGCTAATTTATCTCAACCGACTACCCCTACTCCAAATTTAGGTGGTGAAACAAGTCAGGGTATAACCGAAACTAAAGAAGAATATGATAACATGACCACAGAAAATAAAATGAAATTTCATAGAAAATTGGCTTCAAGATTTCTTAGAAAAGATAATGCGAGGCATAACTTTCACGAAAGAATGTATGGTAGGTTGCAACGAAATAGCCCACTACCTGTATTCTATTCACCAGAACATGAGGAGGAAGAATAATGGACTTACTAACTGAAATGGACATGAAAGCCTCAGAAGGCAACTTTGAATATTTCTTCACCAATGTTCTAGGTTTTGAAATGGCCGACTTTCACCGTGAATGGTTAGAAAGAGTAGAAAGTTCACAACGCACAGTTACCATTTGTAGCCGTGACCACGGTAAGTCTGTATTCTTCCATTCATGGTGTATTTACCAATTAATTTTTCAACCTCCCCCATATGAAATTATTTACATTTCTTCTAACCAAAAACAGACTTTAGTTCACATGAAGGACATTGATAGAATGTTCGATACTGTTCCCGCACTAAGAAAATTTAAACCTAAATCTGGTTGGGCAGTAGGTAGAATGGAATTAACCAACGGTAATAGAATATTAGAACGTTCTGTCGGTTCTCAAATCCGTGGTCTACACCCTAACGAAATTATTGTAGACGACCCTATGAAAGAATTTAGCCTAACCGCAATTCAAAAAGTTACAGACTGGTTTTGGGGCGATATGATTCCTACCCTCCACCACACATCTTCACTTAGAATGATTGGAACTCCTTTTACCTACACAGATATATTTGCCGAGTTAGAGGAAAACTCGGAGTATGACGTAAAGAGATACCCCGCCATTTCACAAACAGGCGATGCACTTTGGCCTTCACGTTGGGATTTAGAATCACTAGAAAGGCGAAGAAACGAAATCGGGTCATCTAAATTTACAAGAGAATATCTTTGCATTCCCATTTCTTCAAACACAATGTTATTCGGCAAAGAACACGTTGATAATTCTAAAGATAGGACAAGCAAACTTTTGTGGCACGGCAACACAGAGGCTTTCAAATATTACATTGGTTATGACCCCTCATTGTCAGCCGATGGCGATTACACAGTAATGATTGTTATTGAGGTAGACGAAGATATGAACAAAAAGGTTGTGCATATGGTGAGAGAAAAGAATATTGATTTCAGAAGCCACATAACCCGCATATCCGATTTATGTCAAAGATTTAAGCCAGAAGTTGTAATGATTGAGACAAATACATTTGCAAAGTCATTCTCAATGGAACTCAAAGACATATCAGATTTTCCTGTAAAAGAATTTACAATGAGTAGAAAGAAAAAAGAAGAGATTATTCTCAATCTACAAATGAATTTTGAGAATGGTAAAATTATCCTACCTTATGCTGATGACCAAGCGAGGGCAGTTACAAATACTATCGCTATGGAACTTGAGGCATTTGGTATTAGCACAAAGGGTAGAATTGAAGGTTTGGGCGCACATGATGACACAGTTATAGCACTAGCGTTAGCAAATTACGCCACAAAGTCTTTTAATGACACCTTTGTAGACATAGATGGGTCGGCTTTGTTTGGCGGTCCTTCTAACAATTTTGGAGGTGGAATATTTGGAATTAATATGTAAGAATGAAGAAATTGATACAGAAGTTCTAATTAGCGAATTAGAAGAAGAACAAAGAAGGCGTAAAGAGTTTGAAGAGGAAATGGCTCAAGATTTGAACAAGTGGATTCAGTACCAAACCTCAGATGAAACAGAAATAATAAAAGACATTTCAAAAATTTACTCAATGAATTTATCAGATGCTAGAGATATGCTTGGTACGTTACCAGAAGAACCCGTTGTTGATGGTAAAAATATCCCCGACCTCATTAAAGAGATGCGTTTAATTAGAAGAAAATTAAAAGGTGGGGCTAGAGATAAAATGACAAAAACAATTGACACAATGATTGGTGCATATACTGAACATATTAATAAGTCGATTGATTCCATCTATTGGCTTAGGCCATATCGTAAGGCGGTTAAACTTCTAATTCCAGACCTTTCTACTATCAGAAAATTTCACCACATTAAAGACGGTGCAACAAGAAAGAAAATTATTGATAAACTGTGTAAGATGTGGGAATCTAATATTAACAAGGGTAAACTAGACTATGGAGAAGATTACTTCAATTGCTGTAAATCTTTTAAGGAAACGAAGAAAGAAATTAAATCAATTTTAAAAGAAATTTCACATCAGTCAATCCGCAAATCTAGACAACATGTTTTGGATAAATTGATTAAAAATCTAGTGTGTAATAATCCAGGTCTTACTTCAAACGCAATTCATTCTCTATTGCCAAAATCCTATCACCGTTCTACTACACCTCAAACTATTTCAAAAATGTTGAAGAGAATTGAGGCTACTAACGTAAATGGTGAATATTATATTATTGGAGATGAAATTAAAAAGGACTTGTATTCTTATGTTGCGGGCTTCATTGATTCTGATGGCTACATTACAATGGACTCTAATTTTTCTCCAAGAGTAGGAATGGTTGCAACGGGTAATCGAGGAAGGGCTTTCTTTAAAGAACTTGAACGGGAACTCAAATGCGGTCGTCTACACTTAGACCAAAAAGTAGGCGAGAATAATAGAAGTCAGCATCGGTTGAACTTTTATAGTCAAAATGATATTACTAAAGTATTGGACAAGTGCATACCTCACCTGCGAATGAAAAAAGCGCAGGGCGAGTTAATTAGAGAAGCAATTAGAATTAAAAAACATTTCAAGAAAGAAGCGTGGGCTAAGGATAGGGTGAAGGAAATTTTCAAGTTAATCAAATGGGAAAATTGGAAGGACTCACGGTTTCAAGGTGCTAGAGAATTTGAGAAATATGAAATTTATGAGGACGACATCGCAAAGTTTAAAGAAAATAATAAGATGGCTTTAATGGATGAGATGGACTCAATTGTTAAGGAGGACTAAAAATGGGACTAAGAAGTAGATTAAGAAATTTGATTAGAAGACAAACACCGACTCCTAAAGAAAAAGAAGTTTACAATATGGGTATTCAAGAAAGAAAATTCCCACAACATATTGCAGGGCAGTATCTATATGATTTGGCTAAAAATTCCACAATTGTTCGTTCATGTTTAGTTCAACTTAAGACTGAAATTTTCCGAAGAGGCTATGAATGGGTAAAGGCATTTGATTTCAAATGTCTAAATTGTGGATATGAACATCATAAGCACGTCGAAGAATGTATGGCTTGTGGTCATACTGAATTGGCAACACCCAACCCACAACAACGACAATACGCTGAATCATTTTTTAAGGACTACGTTAATAGTTCACATCAACTTTTTATCGACGTATTAAAGGAATTAGAAACAGACCTCAATGTTATGGATGATGCTTATTTAATTCTCGTTAAGGATTATTACCTTGATGATGATGGATGCGTAGTTATGAGTAGAGTAAAAGAATTATATCGGGGCGACCCCACTACGCTATTTATTGAAGTAGATGAAGACGGGGATAGAGGTCATTACAGATATACCTGTGTAACACACAGAGATTACGTTAGTGAAGAAAAACATGACCGTTGCCCTGAGTGTAATTCCATGTTGCACCCAATTGAATTTACCAATAAATCACAAGGAGAAGAACAGCACTATATTACAGGTGAAGTAATTCACTTTAGCAAATACAGCCCAACAAGACTTTACGGACACCCGCCCGTAGTTACACTATATAGTCATATATTTACACTATCGGCTATGGAAGGTTACATTAGCACGTCATATCAAAAGGCTAGAACCCCAAGAGGTATTCTTGCAGTTCAGACTAACAATATGGAGTCAATGATTAAGTATTGGAAAGGAGTTAAGGAAAAGTTAGAACGTGACCCACATTACATTCCAATTATGGGTATTGAAACTGAGGGTGGTTCTGGTGGCGGAGTTCAATGGATTCCATTTATGAACACTCTAAAAGAAATGGATTATGTTGCAGTAAAGGACGACCTTAGGGATAGAATTTGTGCATTTTATGGGGTAAGTAAAATTTTCCAAAATGATACCACTACGGCAGGAGGACTAAATAACGAGGGTCTACAAATTCTTGTAACTAACAGAAGTGTCGAGATGGGTCAAAATGTATATAATAAATATTTGTTCCCATTTTTGATGAGGCAATTTGGCATTGAAGATTGGAAAGTTCAATTGTTGAGGTCTGAGGAAGAAGATATGACAGCCCAACTTAGAAGAAGAGAGATTGAAATTAATCTAGCAGTTCAGATGAAGAATTTGGGCTTTGATGTAGATATGAATGAGGATGGTGATTTTATCTATAAGAAGTTCCCTAGTGAAGAATCTACAAAGGTGGATTTGGATGAACAAATAGAAACAGATAAATTTGCAGGAACAAACATTGATGCCTCGCAATTAGGACAATTGCAGGAACAGGCACTAATGTCTGGTAGTAGCAAACAACAAGTTGCGGGAGAAACTGAAAAGATGTCAGTTGGTCCACCGAAGAGATTTAGTGGTTTGCCCAAAGAAGCGGCTAATAACAATGTAGATAAGAGAACAGAAAGGAGGGTTAGAAGTGGACGGGATTGAGAAGGCCGTTATTAGACCCACATATGCCGAATGGGTAGACATTTATAGTGAGGATAAACTAATTAATTTTATTAGAAGTGATTCTATGGTTGCTGCAAATGTCGATTTGTTTAAAATTAGACCACTAGCCATTTATCAAAGAGCAATAGAAGAAAATATAGAGATAACGAAAAAGAATATGCCAGACCTTATTACACCTCGCACCTTCACCTCTGACCTAGACCCAACAGATATGCTCAGACTAAAAGGATTTAATACTATGAATCAGGCAAAAAAATACATTGCGGTAATGAAAAATCCAAACACAAGTAATATTGAAGTTTATATTGATGCTGAAGAAGATATTGTTAAACTTAATTTTGATTTAGATGCACCAGAAGCCCCAGTAGACAATGAAAAATATATCTTTTCACCCAATAAATTGGGATATGTTAGGGGAGGTTTAACAGTTGGGGATGAAAAAGTAACTTTTATGAGTGCAGAAACTACTAGAGTAAAATTATTTGACTTTGAAAATTCCAAAAGGGTAGATGTTTATTTTGCCGAAGAAAAAGAAGCGGGATATGACCCTATTAATGATGAATATAGCGAAACACAAACAGATGATTTTTTACCATCGGTTAAAATTTTAGGCGAACATCGTGGTACTACCACTGATATGGGGTTTGTAAAAACGTTATTAAAAGCAAACAACGTTTATTTTATTCCCCATGTTAATGGTAAAAGACCTAAAGCACTGAATAAACTGGTATCTGGTAAGTCATTAATATCATCAAATTATAGCCGATTTCTCCCCGACGTTGATGGAGTTAAAACAACTAGAACAGGCGTTGCCAATTATGTTGATAATCCTAGTTTAAATGTAGTATTGCCTCAGTTAGAACCATTACCAAATGAGTATAAAAAATACGAAGAAAAACTTAATGAAGTATTTGAGCCTAAATCTACCAAAAAAATTATAAAAAGAATGCAATATTTGACAAGACTAGAAGCAAGAAAGTCTAGAGAAGGTAGAGGTGTCGGAAAATATACAGGTGATAGAGACTTTGACGAAAATAGACCAAAACTTTATTTTTATCACAGTTTAATCCCTAATGGTGTTTATAGTCCCCAAACCAAAAAGTATGAACCCATTAATCTATTAGCGTTTTATATCGAAAGGGGTGGCAGAATGGAACCTGCTGATGATATGATGCTATTTGTAAATGAAGCATTTGTTCCTTCTTATTTCGCAGAATCTGATAGAAATAAAGATTGGGCTAGAATTTCTTGGAATGTTGCTAAGGATTCAGTTGAAGGCCTAATTTCTTACGCTAAGGATTTGCAGGTTAGATATAGAAGTAGAAAAAAAATAGACCTTGACAATATGAGCGAAAAAATGAAGAATGCATTTGAATCTAATTTAAAAGAAATAATGGAAAACTCATTCTTTAGTTATATGAGTTTTGATAAAAGGAGAGGGAAGAGATTGAAGGTAAGAAAAAGTAATATGTTAAAGAGTGCTACTGAAATTAAAAATACTTTTGAAACAATTTTGAGAAAAAATCACGGACCATTTAAACAATTTAAGGAATTGGATAAAAGTGAATTGGGGAATTTTATTGACAACATGAACAACCAAGAAAAGAAAATTTACGATTTTGAGGACACTAGATTTAATATTCAGTTTAATTTTATACCAGTAAGTGAAGACAAAATTAATGAATATATGTCCAACGCTACGGGTTTAGACTCTGAAATTACGGGTAAACTTATAAATAGAGCAAAGGCTTTAGATGGCGATTATAAACAATATTTTGGGATAAAAAATATAACTGTAACGAACGAAAGCGACCACATTGGTATGCTTGTTATTTGTTATTTCTTTAATGGGGATGAAATGGATAGAATAGAGGCGGTTTCGCTTACAGCACAAAGAGTAGAATACAGACCTAGAATTATTCAACAGGCTAGTAAAGATGTTTCTCTAGAATATCCTGCCGATGAAATTGGTGTGTTTATGTATGAAATAATGACGGGTATGAGAAGAGTTTACCCTTTAATGTTGGGAAGAAGTGGGGGTAATCCTAGCACAACTCCAAGCAAATTAGGTGCGTCTTTTATGCAGGGATGGAAAGACAGGGAATTTAAATTTGCGGATTTTCTTATTGATAATATGAAGTATAATGAAATAAGAAATGAATTTGTAGGATTTATTGTTGGACAAAGTCCATCAAATAAAATGTTTAGTTTCTTATTCACAGATTCTACATTAAGAGGTGCAACGTCAGCAAATATGGTTTGTCTCGGAAAAATGGATTTGTTCTATTCATTAGATGGAGGGGTATTTAAGGGCGAAGACCTTGGCTCTTTTTCTAGGTCTAACTCACTTTATTCAGAAGATATGACCTTTGAAGACTTTAAGCGAAGAGTGTCAATAGGACTTAATGCTACTGAATCTGGTTCTTGTCTTCATTTTGCAAAAGGGATAAATAAAGGCGACCAGTTAGGCACTTTTGCGGCTACAACTTTTTTAACGGGCAACCCAAAAGATTTTTTGGCGGGAAAATTTACTGAAGATGTTAAACGAGGTATGTTGCCTCATGGTCAGCAAGTGGAGAGGCCGAAGAAGAGAATTAAATTGCACTATGAGTTATATAAAAGATACGGCACAGAATTTGAAGAATTTATTAAAGATAAGGTTAGAAAGGCTGTTGAGTCGGGTGAAATAAAACTAGGTTCAAAATATGTAAAACAGGGTTCTGTAAGTGGTGATAACTTTAACCCTACTAAACCCAATCATGCAATTATTTATACTCCACCAAAAACAGAAGAACCTGATGAAGAAATAACTAAATTAAGAGAGGCTGAAAATGTGCAATCTTTACTGACAGTAATTTTTAGAGACGTAAATCAAAGACTTCCTACTGCCTCTGAAATGGAGGAATTTAGTGATATATTAGGAGAATCTAATACTATGCTGGAAATAAGAGATAAAATGGTTCAGATAGGTAATAGAGGTGAATAAAATGAGCGATATGATAAGAAGAAAATTAGACGAAGCAAAAAAGAATTTGAAGAAAATTGAAAAGGATGTAAATAGAGAACCTCCTAAAGAACGTAAAACTAGAGACATGACAATGAATGTTCCTGAAGTCCCACCAGATACATTTAAGCCAGATGAAAATATTCCAGGCTTTATTTCAGGTGGACCTAAAATGAGTAAGAAATGGAAACAGGTGTAAGAATGGTAAAGAGAAGAAGTAAGATGCAATTTGGGGGCTTTACAGATGAACCCCCTTCTATGGTAAGCACATTAGGTGTAAATAGTATGAAGGTTATTGCTCGTTACAAAAAGACTTTAGATAAAGATGATAAACTTAAGATAACTAACGTAAAATTAAATCAACTAATGAAAGCCATTGTAAAATTTGCTGAATCCAATCAACCATTCCCATATGAAGATTTTGAAAATCTATTTACAGAAGAAATCATTGACAGGATAATTAGAGTGGAAATATTGAACATGGGAGATTCGCTATACGAAATTGATAAAATTATTGAAAGTAGTGAAATAACTTCAAGAGAATATATTCCCGATGAAGATAACCCGCTATACGGAAGACAGACGATGACGGAAACCGCTATTGAAACATTTGAAGGTAGATTTGACCCTCAACTTGTCCAAAGACCAACTTCTGAATCACGACCCGTAATGGATGAAGTTATTACTGCTAAAATTTACCCTAGAAGGGATAAGGCCACACAAAGAAAATTTAGTGTAAATGCTAAAGAACCAACAGTTTCTAGTAATGAGGTTGCCTTAACTAGAGCAAATCTATCAAATGATAACATTCTAACAACTGCTTATAAACAAATGGCTAGAACATTTGGTTTAGGATTTAGTAGAAAGGAAATTCTAATGCCATCGGTTATGAAAGCCATGTATTATAGAATGGCACAATTAAAGGCTAAGAAAAGAGACCTAATTACAGGTCCAGAGTTTACAAGTAAATTCCAACAGACAATTAACAATAAAATAATGCCCCTATTGGAAAGAGGTTATCAAGTCCAAACCTATGAAGGTATAATAGCCAAAATAGCGAGGGATGATAAAAGATTCTTCGCTAAGGAAGACATTAAAGAAATGTTTGCCTATTTCCTAATCTTCAAAGATTATGAAAACGTTACCGAAGAAAATAAAAAGTTAATCAATGATATTCTAAATCAAAGATTCGCATTGGGCGACGAACAACAGACACTAAGAAGAATCCTATTGGACATTTACCGTGAATTCAGTTTTGGAACTTTAGGAAAACTAAACGAAGAGGCTAGAGAAGTTCAAAGGTATATTCAAAGTGGCAAATTGAGACTATCAATGGACTTCCTCAAAGCCGACATATCTTCTCTTGATGAGGATAGGAGAAGGGAGATAAAGACCATATTGCAAAACTCTCATCCCACAGAATACTTTGGTGAAGATTATTTGAAGTTAGGAAAACTTATAAATATATTGGGCGATGTGGCTGATACAGACGAGGAAACATTATTGGAAGAATTGGGTGTTGAGAATCTACAAATGGTTAAAAAGGCAGCCGCTTTGAGAAAAATATATGAAAGACTTTATAGGACTCTAAGAGATATTGTATATGAGGAGAAATAAACATGGAAGAAGAAATTGTAAATGTATTAAAAATGCTAGTAGAAAAGGTTCAAGATTTGGAACGTAAGTTGCATGAATCAGAAACCACATTGATTAAGTCGGGCTTTGTTGCTACAACGCCTTCACCTTATTCAAAGCCTAATAGAGGTATGCCCTCTAACAAAGAAATTCAAAGTATGGATTGGGACGATATTCATGACTTTGTATCAAGAATGGAGGGAAGATAATGAACGACGAAAAATCAGAATTTAGCCTATACACAGAACTATTGACAAGATTGCAAGAACTAGAGTATGTAATTAATAATGCGCTAGGTTCAGAAGACTTTGAAGCCGAGGTAAATACCTACAAACCAATTAAACCTAAAGTTGTAGATGTAGAAAGATTGGCTGCTAAAAATGTAAGCAGTAGTCCATCTATTGCTAAGAGTCCACGCAGTAGAAAACTAATGCCAGAAAATTTAATCTACAAAGATGAGGAAACAGAACCTAGAGAAGACCCGCCAGATATGGGAGATGCTGAAATGCCTAAAAATGTAGAGGATTCAGAACTTCCCGAAGATTCACAGGAAAAGCAATTGGAGTTGGCTTTGGAAACTGCTCTTGCCCTATTGAGAAAGAAAAAGAATACTCTCTCGGTTATTGATTCTGAGGCAAATAGAGTTAGACCGCCTCTTGACTCATAGGTGATAAATTGAATCCCTTTGACATACCTTTCGATAGTATCAATAAAAATGTTTCTTCCCTAAGAAACATGGTTAGGGCTACTTTTCTAAGTGCTAAGGATAATCCTAAAGCATATGAAAAAGATTGGGAAAGATTGGTTGTTGAATTAAGACAGATGTTAGAAGACCCCGAAATTAAAGAAAGGTTTCCTAATATCGACACAAGCCTTCTATATTCCGATGACTCTTATAATACAATGGAACAGGGGCAGCAATTATATGAGCAGTTTATGGCAGAACAAGCACCTGTTGAGATTATAAAGCAGGAAAAGCCAGAAAAATTTATTGAGCCTAACAAACCCATGTATCGTATATTTGATATTGAGGATATGAAAGAGATTAATGGTTTTACAGGAGATTTTTTTGTTCAAGAAAAATATGATGGTTTGCGAGTACAAATTCACAAGTTTAACAATGAGGTTAAAATTTACAGTTTTAATGGAAGAGATATTACTAATAAATTTGAAAAGTGTGTAAAAGTTTTAGAGGAAAGAACATTCCCCAATTGTATTTTAGATGGTGAAGCGGTTCTCTATAAGGGAGATGACCCATTGGTTAGAGCCGATACACTAGCATTTATTAACAAAAAAGTAGAATCTGAGGGGGATATTAAACTACACATTTTTGACATAATGTATTTTGAAGATGAATCTATTGCTATGGAAAAATTAGAAGACAGAATGCAAACTCTAATTTCAAATTTTTCAGCGCATTCTGACGAGCGAGTAATGTTTCCTAATAAGAAAAATACTAGAGAAGCCGATTCAATGGAAGAAATTGAAGAGTATGCTATGGAAATTATGAATAACCCTACATCGGAAGGTGTAGTAATTAAGGATGCAAAGTCTTCTTACATTATTGGTAAAAAGAAAAACCCTAAGTGGATTAAGTGGAAAAAGTTTGTAGACCTTGACGTGATGGTTCTCGCAGTTAAAGAAAATAAAAATGGCACATTTGGTTACACAATCGGTATTGGTCCAGTTGAAGAAGATACCCCAAAGGCATTTGAACTTGAAGGTAAATTCTATATGAATTTGGGTAAAACCACAAATACAAATAAAGAAGTAGAGGTTGGTAAAGTTATTAGGGTTAAGGCTGATGAAATTATGGGCAATCCCAAAAAGGGTTTCTCGCTTTTCAATTCTAAATTCCATGAGATTCCCGAAGCGGCTGAACCAGAAAAATTAATCACCCTAGAATTTTTAACCAAAGATGGAAAGAAAAGTTTGGGGGATTACACTATTGATGCTCTAACAAAATCATATACAATTACCGATAATGTTCATGGAATGGCTAAATTTGACACAGGTTTAGACCTTGATGGTTTTGTGTTTCACGGATTTAAAGATAAAAACCTTATGTCTAAAAATGCCCTAATTAATAAAGATATGTGGGAAAAACAACTAAAGGCTGCCTATGGAAAAGACAATGGAAAGTTCTTTATCTTTGTTCAACAATTGTTAGAAAACAGGTCATTGAATGATGAACAGATTTTTAAAGAAGGTATAAAGTATGATGCTAAAATGATGAATCGTTTATTTGGAGAAAAAAACGGTTTGAAGAAAATGCGAGACAGACTAAAAAGAGGCGGTAAAGCATACGGAATTGAATTTAAAAGTAGCCCAACAGGTTCTACTCGTTTTACTTATGATAGCAATACATTAGCAAAATCAATAGAAAGAAATGGCAAATTTCAACTATGGGCTAATAATGACCGTAATCTTTACTTTGTTATAAACTATAAAGATGATAAGATGATTTGGAAAATTGACACTAATTCAGACGAAGAAGTATATGACCTTTTAGGAGAAGCAGGTAAATATCCCGCTACTGCTACTAAGGACTTAGAGCAAAAAATATTATTGGACAAAGGTAATTTGATTTTGGGCGCACAACGAAATGATTACCATGAGTATATTATCAAGGGGGAGGACATTGTTTCAAAACTTCACGTTAGATATTTACCCGTTGATGGTAAAGAAATGTTTTTAGCATGGACGGGGTATGAAAACAAACCGACACCTGATTCATCAGATGAAGGAAAAATAGATATTTATGATAAAAATTGACTCATTTTTCAAGAAAGTTTAATATAGTCGAACATACAAATATAATATCATGCAGTTAAGGACACCTATGTTTGGAGATGACTTACATAGTGGGGGAGAACTTGTTATTCTCAAGGAGGATAAAAATACCGTAATTGCAGGTTACGCATCAGTAGATGTTGTAGATAAGCAAAATGATAAGATTACGTTAGGCGCAATTAAAGAAGCGGCTGATAAATTCATGAAGCAAGACAGATATAGAAATGTGATGATTACACATTCTAATGTGCAGGTCGGAGAAGTGGTAGACCAATATACAGATTCCAATGGTAAAGTCCTAAAAACAGGCGTTGATGATACAGGGTTTTTTGTGGTGATAAAATTAAGAGATGATATTGAGAAAGCGAAAGATGTTGCGAGGGATATTCGTCGTGGCAAACTTCGTTCTTTCTCAATTGGTGGTCAAGCAATTAACAAGACCAATAAGTATGATTCCGATACGGGAACATACAAAGAAATTGATAAACTTGAATTGCATGAGATTACCATTTGTGAAGAGGGAATTAATCCCGAAGCCAAGTTTAATATTGTAAAGGAGGACAAAAAAATGAGCGAAATTGAAAAAGCACTAAGCGAGTTTAATGAAGTAATGGCAGAACTTAAGGAAACTATCCAAAAGGAAGATGAGAAAGACATCGAATCTATGGATAGTATGCAAGAGGAAGGAGCCGACATCTCAATGGAGGATGTTGATGAAGAAGAAAAGGCTGATTATGACGATGATGAAGGAACCAGCGAAAAAGGCGACTATGAAATGGAAGACTATGAAGCGGGTGATTATGATATGGACAAGAAATCTGAGGAAATTAAAACTCTTGACCTATCACCGTCTAACATCGAAAAAGCATATGAAGCATTTAGAGCCGAAAAAGAAGAAGAGAGAGCCTATTCAGTTATCAAAGAACAATTTGAAAACCGCTACAAGGAAGAACTTCTAGTTGAAAAAGCCGAGTCTGAAAAGGCTAACTTTGATGCACAAGAAGCAATTGGTTCTCTTGCTAGTGAACTAAGCGAACTAAAGAAATCTTTGGAGAGCGACGTTATCGCAAAGGCAGAACAAAGAGAGGCTAATACCATAACTGTTGGAGATATTGCCAACATGTCATGGGAAGAAGCCCATAATGAATTTTCCCGTTTGAAGGGGGGTAACTAAACATGAGTGGATATTTTAAGACTATCGGAGACATGGAGCGAGCGACCTATGGTATGGGAAGCGACAACGTATTGAAATCAACAGGAATTACTTCGGGTATCGAGGGACGACACTATTCAACAGGTTCATCTGGAGATGCTCAAACAACTGAACTTTACAACATTGTATTTGGACAAAAAGTTTGGTCAATGATTAACCGTGAAATGAA
>TARA_R100000654_G_scaffold70223_1_pt1 | contig 39310 bp, 39 predicted proteins | sample TARA_R100000654 | Tara Oceans TARA_R100000654 (sample SAMEA2622473) | marine metagenome | biome: marine biome (ENVO:00000447); feature: surface water layer (ENVO:00002042); material: "saline water (ENVO:00002010), including plankton (ENVO:xxxxxxxx)" | depth 5 m
CGGGCGTTACTAAGCTAAAGCTGGACTAGATGTTGGGGGCAGGTCATCGCCAATTTGAGGCACTTCTCTTACCTAGCATGTCTTTATGTTGCAATAATGTATTGTAATTCAACACCTTAATAATATATGTGGGTTTAAAACCCATATCCGGTATTAAATAACTTAATTGCCTGTTTACACAGTATGTCACTGCTGGTATCGTTAATAATAAACACATAAAAACACTTACGCAACGCACGTAAAAAAACAATAAAAACAATAAGTTAAATCAATTCCTCCCAACTTTGCAACTTATGGTTGTAATCCTCCCTTTTTTTGCAACTTATGGTTGCATAACATCATTATATCTCAGCCTAAAATAACTCTAACCCATTGATTAAATGAGAATTGTCTTTGCAGTTTTTGCTTGCACTGACAGATTAGAAAGCCGACTTTATGTCGGCTTTTTTTATTCGCCAAGGATTGCTTATGAATGAATACGCTGTCTCTGTTTTTTGTAGTTACTCTCATAAAGACGAGGAGCTCAAAAATAAGCTGCTTAATCACTTAGCAACTTTGAAAAGACAAAAGCTAATTGATGAGTGGAACGATAGAGCAATTGTGCCCGGCAAAGATTGGCAAAAAGAAATCGACGATAAAATAAGGACTGCTGATTTAGTTCTTTTACTTGTTAGTTCAGACTTTATTGCTTCCAATTATTGTTATGAAAATGAATTATCCATAGCTTTAGAAAGACATGATTCAAATTTATCTGTGGTTCTGCCAATAATACTAAGACCTTGTGATTGGCATGAAACATCATTTGCGAAAATTCAAGGTCTTCCAACAGATGGCCTCCCAATAACAAAATGGAACAACGAGGATGACGCTTGCCTTAACGTTATTGAAGGAATAAAGAAAACTATCACCGAAATAAAAAAATTTAAAAACAGAGTTGGTGAAGGTGCAGGTTTACTAAGCATGCGGGATGTTCTGTCAAGAGAAATTGATCGTATTGATACAGTTTTTGAAAAAGCGGACTCGGGCAATTGTAGCGGCCTATCAACTGGGATCTCAGATCTAGATTATATTATTGACGGCCTTCACCCTGCAGAGTTAATAGTACTAGCATCTAGACCTACAATGGGTAAAACAGCACTATCTCTGAATATTGCTGCGAATATAGCTATTCATGAAAAAGAAGCCGTAGCTTATTTTTCGATGAACACACCTGTAGAACATACTACAAGGAGATTAATGTCTCTAGTCGGAAGAATTGATAGTAAAGATCTACTCAGAGGAAATCTACAAGATGATGATTGGCCTAGATTGGTATCAGTAATTGCACTGCTAAATGAAGCTCCACTATTTATAGATGAAAGCATCTTATCCTCTGTGGATGAGCTTCGCCTTAAGCTGGTAAAGTTCAAACAAAAACACAACCTTAAAGCGGTGATAATTGATTCATTACAAGACTTAGCCTACCGAGAAAAATCACTGAATATTGAGCTTTCATATTCTGAATATGCACATAAACTTAAACACCTAGCGATGGAAGTTCAATTGCCAATAATTTTAACCGTATCTCTACCTAGATCGGTTGAAAAGAGACCAAATAAGCGTCCTCATTTGAATGACCTTTCCGAATTCGAAAACCTAACAAACTGTGCTGACATAATTGGTTTCATATATAGAGGAGAAGTCTACGAAGACTATGATTTCACAGATAACGCTAATGCAGAAATTATCATAGCCAAAAATAACAATGGTCACACCGGTACTATCAAGTTGATGTACCAAAAAAAATATTCTACCTTTTCAGACCAAATTAAATCATAAGATTTAAAGTGAGGAATTATGAAAATTAATTTAAATAAACCAGAGGATTTCAACAAAAAGAATCTTGCCAAACTCATAGCTAGCAAAGATGATTCTCAACATCGTCAATTGAGGGTTACTCAATTGGGTGAATTATATCTTTCTGATGAGGTTGGAAATATAAATATCGAAAACATCTCTTTTAGACTGGAAACGCTCTGTGCTGGAAATAATTATGTAGGGCAATACGCAGCTAGCGATGAAGCATGGATTGAAGCACTTTATACCGTTATCGCTCAAAACTGGCCTTCCCCTAAAAGCACTTACATTGATATGTTTTAAGTTAACAAGATAGGTTGGGCAATTTTACAGGATTAAATATTTTTGATAACAAACCATAACTACCCCAAAAAAATTTATGGCGAGAATTGAAAAATGGACCAGGAAGTAAATGAACTTATAAAATTCATATCCAGTAGTGAAAAACTATATAGGTTCAACAATATATTTAAACAAGAAAAAAAAGAAGAGTTTTTTACCAAGACTACAATGTTCAGTGGGATTATAGCCGCCGTATTGCTGATCATTGATTTCAATAAAACATTATCTCTCTTAGCTTTATTAGTATTTCTTTTTTCATCGGTTATTTTTATTTTGCTTAGCTCCGTTTCAATCAGACGCTCATTTTTTATGCCATTAAATGAGTATTTTGAATTGTTTAACATTCGTATGAAACAAAAAGAAGAATATATAAGTAAATTAAATAAATTTAGCGTTCATGCTCTCAAAGCAGTTAAGAAAGGAATGGAAACGGACCTTCAACAACTACAAAATAGAACATCTTTCTTAGTGGGAAGTATCAAAAAGGTTGGTCTTTTCCCTGCTTTCATTGCAATATTTCTTGCCTCATTTCAATTTTCTGAAAAAATCTCTCCTAACTTTTCTAACATTCTTATTGCATTAATTGTAGGAATGTATTTAGGTGTATTTTTAATACAAAAACTATCTAATAGTCTTGAGTTGCAAATATTATTTTTGAATGAATCAATTGAATATAAGCTTAGCCTCGAAGGTTGGGTTGAAGAATGAAACCCAACATTTTATAAATGACATAACAATATCGAATCGTTGGGTTTCGCAAGCTCTACCCAACCTACATTTATTTATAATCACATGGATGGTGATTGATGCAATATCGACGTGCTTTTATTGCAAAATCAAACGGAGGCAAACACAATTGATTTAACCCATGGGTTATAACTTTTAAGATTTCTTTAAATGCCCATTTTTATTGACTTAACGCTCTGTAATGGGCCTCTATATTGGATTAAAAAATGGACTTTTCACCAATCTATCAGGCTTTGTTTTCATTATGGTATTTAATACCAATTTTTATCTTTGCAACAGTGATTAAGTCAGCTTGGTTTAAAGGTATTTTTGGTGAGTTAATCATCAATACTTTTGCAAAGTGGAAACTGGATAAATCGGAATATCATCTTATTAAAAACGTCACCCTGCCAACTGAGGATGGCACCACGCAAATCGATCACATCATCGTGTCAGCTTATGGTGTATTTGTCGTTGAAACCAAAAATTTAAGAGGTTGGATTTTTGGTTCAGCTAAACAAAAAACCTGGACACAACAAATATATAAACACAAAACTAAATTTCAAAACCCTCTGCACCAAAATTATAAACATACCAAAACGTTACAAGCACTTTTGAATCTTGATGAACATCAACTGCATTCGGTAGTGATTTTTATTGGTAACAGTACTTTTAAAACCGATGTGCCAGAAAATGTGACCTATGGAATGGGCTATATTCGTTACATTCTTTCTAAAACCGACCCGGTGTTATCTCCGAGTCAAGTTGTTGAAATCACTCAATCAATTGAATCTGGTCGATTAGAACGATCTTTTAAAACCCATCGTGAACATACTCAGCATGTGCAAACTATTATTGTTGATAAGGAAAGCCAACAATATTGCTCTAAATGTGGATCTACGATGATATTGAGAGAAACGAAAAAAGGTGAGAATAAAGGTAAACAATTCTGGGGATGTTCAACATTCCCAAAATGTCGAACGATAAAAGCAATAAACTAATGTTTTAATTGTTTACGTTAAACCCAACTTTTCAAAGCAATGTAACCCGTAGGTTGGGCTGAGGCACGAAGCCCATCATGTTCAAACATTACATAAAATCTCATCATAAACTAAAATCAAAAATCGCTTGTTGGGCTTCATAAACTCAGCCCAACCTACAATGATTTTTTCACATGGATTGTAATTAAAGCGTTATATCGCCCTAAGCTGATTGGGATGATACTTTTGTTAATCATTTTTTTTTTGAATTGAACTAAATTATTAGATTACTGAGTAGTCCTACTTAAGAATTGATTTTTATCAAATGAGATAGTATTTACTCGTGCCAAAAATATCCCTGCAAAAGATCTTAATCACCAGCACAGCAATATTAACGATGGCCCTGACGAATGGTGCAGCTCAGGCAAAACCTGATTTTGAACCGATCGCAGATGAGGCGAAACGACTTGATCAGCTGCAATCCCTGGTCATACATCAAAATGGTGAGCAGTTATTCGCTAATGCCTTTCGTGGTCCGGCTTTGGATGCGCCGGTTAATATCAAGTCTGTTTCAAAGACCATTGTGGCTCTCTTGACGGGTATCGCTATAGACCGTGGCATTATTGAGGGAACTGATCAGCGTGTATTACCTTTGTTGGGGAAATCCGCTTTCGGTGATGCTCGTGACAAACTGACTATCAAACATTTGTTAACCATGCAGACCGGGCTGGCTAGCACATCCGGCAAGAATTATGGGGCATGGGTCAACAGCAACAATTGGGTGGACTATGCTCTGAATCAACCATTAGTGGATCGGGTTGGAGGCCGTTTTATTTATTCCACAGGTGGTTGGCATATCCTTGGTGCAGCGCTCACAAAAGCCTCCGGACACAGCTTGCATCATCTGGCACAAGACTGGTTGGGGAATCCGCTTGATATTGTTATTCCACCCTGGACCACTGATCCACAAGGGCGGTATATGGGTGGTAATCAGATGGCTATGAGTCCACTTGGTCTGGCCAGGATTGGCGATATGGTTTTGAATGGTGGAACAATTAATGGTCAGGAAGTGGTCAGCCAAAATTGGATTGAAACGTCTTGGGAGCCTCGTGGCTTATCACCCTTTTCAAATGATTTATACGGCTATGGTTGGTTCCTGACTGAATATACAGGTCAGAAAGCAGTCTATGCACGGGGGTATGGTGGGCAGATGCTGGTGATTGTTCCAGAGCTGAAATTATCCATTGTTATTACCTCTGACCCTACCCTTCCCGCCCGCAGTGATGGACATTTTGGTGACCTGGAGCAATTGCTTGAGGGGATTGTTGAGACTATTGAGAGCAGTTGAAAACACCCTTTGATTGGATCGTAGATCGTAGGTTGGGTTGAAGAATGAAACCCAACGTTTTATAAACGACATAACATTCTGTATTAGTTGGGTTTCGCAAGCTCTACCCAACCTACATTTATTTATTTTTTTAATCACATGGATGGTGATTGATGCAATATCGACGGGCTTTTGTTGCTGGTGGTACGTATTTCTTTACGGTCAATCTGCTGGAACGAGATAAATCACTGCTTACTGATCATATTGATCTGCTTAAAACCGCTTTTCGTAGAGTTAAATCCACCCACCCTTTTGATATTGATGCCATCGTGGTGTTGCCTGATCATCTTCATGTTATCTGGACTTTACCTGAAAATGACTTTGATTTCGCCACTCGCTGGCGATTAATCAAATCCCATTTTTCTCGTGGTCTTCCCTCTACCGAACGAATCAATAATTCACGAAAACAAAAATCTGAACGTGGAATATGGCAACGCCGTTATTGGGAGCATTTAATTCGTGATGAGTTGGATTATGAACGCCATGTTGATTACATTCATTACAATCCGGTGAAGCATGGTTATGTCGATAAGGCGTTTGATTGGCCTTATTCCAGCATTCATCGGTTTATTGAGAAAGGCATCATTTCAAGTGATTGGGGTGTTGGTGAATCGATAATGTTGACTAGTTTACGAATTCGTTGATTTTATAGAATCGTTCTATTGGTCCAAACGTTCCCAGACATTTTTGTCACCTGGCTGTGGGATTTGGCAACGCAAATGCGAGGATGTCAGAAATTTATTGGAGGTTTGTCTCGTAAAGCGATCTTCATGATTATCTAATTGTATCGCGTAATTATTTGATACACATTGGCAATATTCATCAAAACTCATACCCGACTCTTCATTGTAACCAAGGTCATAGCTGGACTTGCCATAGCCATCACATTTGATCAAAGCATATTCAGCAGCGCCAGGGATATTGAAACATTGATTAGAAATGCCTGACTTGATGTTATAAGCGGGAGTTTTGGGTCCAGCTTTTAGCCTCTCTTCCAAAAAACGGTTGCTCCAGCATTTGCAGTCGTAATGGGCAGAAAGCGTGGAATCTTTTTGGCACTCTTGATAAACCTGCTCCATTTCCTTTATAGCTTCTGGGGAGGCGTTTAATGTTTGACTTGAATCATTGGGATTAGCTTGGCTTAGGATTATTGTTGAATCATGCTGAATAAACTGTCCATCTATAGAGGGTGGAGCAGGTTTATCACTGAATGTTATATCAGCCATCACAACCAAAGGGACTGTAAACAGTATAAATAGAATGGTTTTCATCATTCATTCTCCTATCGTTGTGAGGATAGCTTTCGTCTTCATCATAATGGAAAGATTTGTGAGATGAAAATTTACAAGTTTTTTTAATAATTTCGTAGGTTGGGTAGAACTTGTGAAACCCCACTTACGTTTTTTAAATATTTTATAAATGAGTCTGTAAAAAATTCACATATTCCCAACATATATAACTCCCTCATTCTATAAATACTGAATAGTGATTTTAGTTATTCAGCATATATTCCCGCTATTTTTAGAGCGCTATGCCTTACGCTATCTCAATCGAAATACTTTTGGTTGTTAGTGTAAAAATTTAAACAAATTCGATTCTTTTGCTTTGGCATTTATATTGCTCCTCCTTTGTTTGGCATAGTCTCTCACTGATTCATTATTCATATGAGAAAACATTCCTCTTTCTAATTTGGCTATCCATATTTTCATTACTAATTGAAGGTAATAAATGAGTCCAAACATGGATCTTCAAACTGCAAAAAATAATAATCTGCTTGAGGCGACCTTAAGCGAGAGTTTTTTAGAATTTATCGATGACAATGCTTTTCCCTGTGTAGGGGCAAAAGCCGCTTTAGCCAATGGATCGATAGAAACTCATGAATTCGATATGTTGGGTAATCCTAAAAATGACCAACTCATTGCTGATGGACTCTCCCGATTTGTTGAAATGCTCGACGTGAATGATGATGACAGCTCGACAGTGCATTCCTATGTGGCTCTGTTTGATGGACCTTTTAATATGAATGAGCATGAGTTCGAATCTCAGCTATGGTCACAACTGTGGCGGCTTCACAAGCTTGATATTAAGGCAGGCAACTCGCCCGCAGAAGATGTCAGTAGCGATACCAACAATCCTCACTTCAGTCTGAGCCTATCGGTTCATCCTTTTTTTATTATTGGCTTGCATCCGCATGCCTCACGTCTGGCCAGACGCTTTAGTCATCCGGCCATGGTTTTTAATTCTCACCGTCAGTTTGATAAGCTCAGAGAAGATGGTCGTTTTGAAAAAATGCAAGCGGCTACTCGTGCTCGAGATATTGAGTTGCAAGGTTCGATTAATCCCAATCTGGCTGACTTCGGTGAAGCGAGTGAAGCTAGACAATATAGTGGCCGTGAGGTGGAAGACCAATGGCAGTGTCCATATGATTTCAGGAGAACGAATGAATAACGCTACAAAGACGATAAGAATTTCACCTTGCTCTGCCCAAAGCGTCGAACTTGATAAAGGTGATGAATTGATAATCATCGATCCAGAAGGCCAGCAAGTGAGTGATCTCGTCGCATTTGAACGGAGTAATCGTGAGGAGTACCTGTCTTCGGGACGTTCACTGGATTATGCCTCACGTATGTGGCTCACCACAGGCGACATTTTATACTCGAATCGTAGCCGTCCCATGTTCACTATTCTTGAGGATACCTGCGGGCGACATGACTTTACATTAACCCCCTGCTCCAAAGATACCTTCAAGATCATTTACGGCGAGGATGAAGGCCGGCCGGGCTGTGAAGGGAATCTTGTTGCAGCACTTGCGCCTTACAATATTGGCGTTGATCGTATACCGATTGCTTTTAATATTTTTATGCACGTGGCGGTTGATGCGGATTCAGGTGAGTTTCAAGTGTTACCACCACTCAGTAAGGCTGGTGATTTTGTTCGCTTTCGGGCAGAAATGCCGTTAATAGTGGCTATGACAGCCTGTTCAGCTGGTCAATCGAATAACTTTCACTATAAACCAATCGACTTTCAAGTATTGAAACAAGGAAACTGATGAAATCGATTTTGATATTTTCTGAAGGAGTTACTTATGCCAGTCGTTCGTGTGACATGGTTTGAAAATAAAGACGATAAAGCTAAAAAAGCCGTAGCGAAAGAAATTACCGAAAGTATTGTCCGAAATACCGGTGCTGAAGCTAATTCAATATCCGTCATCTTCGAGGAAGTCGCTCAAGCCGATTGGGCGGTCGGTGGAAATCTGTCCGAAGATCACAAGTGACAGTTTTTTTGGGTAAAGCATGAAACCCAACAGTTATAAATGAAATAACATTTTGGATTTGTTGGGTTTCGCAGGCTCTACCCAACCTACGTTTTTATTCACATGAATCATGATAATGGATATAAAAAAGGATTTAACATTGAATGGGTGGTGTTTCCCAGCACAATCCGAACGGTACTGATGAAACCCGCTTCATGCCTTTTTATGATCTTGACTTGAGTGTTGGTGTTTTTTGACAATGTCCTTTTTAAAAAGACGGTAAACCCAGATGAAGAAATAGGGCCCAAAGAAAACCACAAAGAGTGTGGTGGTCATAATCCCGCCAAGAACACCAATAGAGATCGCATTCTGTGCACCTGACCCAGGGCCGGAAGCAAAAGCCAATGGCAACACACCCAGTATGAAAGTAAGAGACGTCATCAAAATTGGCCTAAACCGTTGTTGTGCAGCTTGATAAGCCGCATCAAAAGCCGTTTGGCCCTCTTCAAAATTGTTTTTCGCAAACTCAACAATCAAAATGGCGTTTTTCGCAGCAAGTCCTATCGTAATTAAAAGACCAACTTGAAAATAGACATCATTCGCTTGTCCTGTGCTCCAGGTTGCCAATACAGCGCCTAAAATTCCCAGAGGCACCGTTAGGATAATAGCCACCGGTATAGCCCAACTTTCATAAAGCGCCGCCAGGATGAAAAAAACGGCTAACGCAGACACCAGATAAAGTAAAAGCGTATTGGTGCCTGCCTCTTTTTCTTCATAGGACAGACCTGTCCATGCCACCTCCACACCATCAGGAAGTTTTTCAGCCAATCTTAAAACCTCCTGCAAGGCTTTCCCCGAACTCACACCTTGCGTTGTAGACCCCTGTATCTCTCTTGAGGCTGCACCATTAAAGCGGGTCAGTTTTGGCGATCCATAAGTCCATTCACCGGAAGCAACTTCTACAAGCTGCACCATATCGCCATCATTATTGCGGACGTACCAGTCATCAATATCTTCAGGCAGCATGCGAAAAGGTATGTCAGCTTGAACAAAAACGCGTTTTATACGCCCGTTTTCTAAAAAATCATTCACGTAGGTTCCACCAAGTGCGGTGCTTAACGTCTGGTTGACAGTACTTATAGGAACACCCAAAGCACGCGACTTGATGTTATCAATCGTTAGATCATATTGGGGGCTGTCGGTTAACCCGTTAAACCGAACTTGCGTCAAAAGAGGACTTTGATTTGCCAGGCCTAAAAACTGATTGGTCGCATTAACAAGCGCTTGATGGCCAAGACCTGCGCGGTCAACAAGCTGAAATTCAAAGCCACCAGAATTACCAAGCGCACTAACAGGAGGCGGCACGATGGGAAAAATCATCGCATCGCGGACTTGTGATAAAGATTGTGTCGCTCGGTTTTTTATATTGAATACACTGTTTTCTTCACCACGTTCTTCCCAACTTTTCATTTTGATAAAAGCGATGCCTACATTTTGTGCCTGACCGGAAAAGCTAAATCCGGCAGCGGCAAAAAGACCGTCTACTGCATCTCCTGTTTCTTCAAGATAGAAATCTTCTATAGCCTTCACTTTTTCGACTGTTTGCACGAGCGTAGAGCTGGGCGGTCCGTTTAAGAGTGTGAACATGCGCCCCTGATCCTCATCAGGGAGAAATGATGTAGGGATGCGCAGGAAAATTAGTACAGAGATAGCAATAAATACAAGAAACAAAGCGGGTAAGAAAACTCTATTCTCAAGCAATCCATCCAACAGTTTTTTGTGACCATGGCGTAAAGCATTGAATCCATGATTGAATGAACCGAAAATTCCTTTATCTTTTTCACCTTTTCTCGCTTTTAAAATCACGCCGCAGAGAGCCGGTGACAAAGTCAGTGCTATAAAAAGTGATATTGCCATAGCGACTGAGATAGTCACCGAAAATTGGCGATATATAACGCCAACCGAGCCCTCAAAAAAGCTCATGGGTAAAAAAACAGCCCAGATCACTGCTGTGGTTCCTACAAGGGCTCCTGAAAGCTCTTTCATAGCCGTTCTTGTCGCTTCCTTTGGGTCGCGTTCTGGATCTTCTTCTAATTTACTTTCTACATTTTCTGTTACCACAATGGCATCATCGACCAGCATACCGATTGCAAGAACCAGGGCAAAAAGCGTTAGAACATTGATCGAATAACCGAGTATGAATATAACTCCGAAGGATCCAAGCAGAACGATGGGAATAGCAATTGCTGGAATAAATGTCGCACGAAAATTTTGTAAAAAGATGAAGATGACAAGAATGACCAGACCGATGGCCATGAAAAGCGTTTTAACGACATTGAAGATCGATGTTTCAATAAAAGATGAGACATCAATTGGGTAAATCACTTCAAGGTCGGCAGGAATAATATTTTCGAAGTCTTTTACACGGTCCTTGATGTTCTGAATTGTCGCAAGCGCATTCGCACCGGGAGCAAGTTGAATAGCGATACCCGATGCGGGTTTCCGGTTCCAACGACCAATAATATTATAATTTTCGGCCCCGATTTCGATCCGGGCAACATCTCCTAATGTGACTCTTGAACCATCCTCGAGAACGGTTAATAAAATAGCCTTAAACTCATCTGGCGAAGAGAGCAGAGATTGCGAGGTTATGGTGGCGTTAATCTGCTGCCCCTCTGCTTGTGGTGTGCCACCTATTTCGCCTGTCGCAAGCTGAACATTTTGTTCTTTTATCGCATCAATAATATCCAGCGCCGTGATATTGAAATTATTCATACTTCGCGGATCGAGCCAGACCCGCATGGCATGTTCGGAACCAAAGCTCTGAATTTGTCCGACCCCGTCAACACGGCTCAAAGGCTCTTCAATATTTGATGCCAAAAAATCGGATATATCATTCCGGCTCATGGCGCCGCCTTTGGAATAAAATCCGATGATCAACGCCTCACTGTTTCCTGCTTTTTCAACAGGAACACCTAATTGTTGAACAATGGTCGGCAAGGAAGATAACGCCTTAGAGACTTTGTTTTGGGTTTGTACCTGTGCAATATCTGAATCTGTTCCAGGCTCAAACGTTAATGTAATCGTTGCATTACCGGAGGATGAACTTTGCGCTTGTATATAACGAAGATTGTCGATCCCAGTTAGATTTTGCTCGATAACCTGTGTAACGGTATTTTCAAGTGTTTCAGCAGATGCACCTGGGTAGGTCGCTGTAATCGATACTTTCGGTGGAGCAATATTGGGGTATTGTTCAATCGGCAATTGAAAGAGCGAAAATAAACCAAACCCTATGATGAAAAGCGCGATAACCCATGTGAAAATTGGTCGCGCTATAAAAAAGCGTGAGATCATTGCTAACGTTTCTCAATCGTGTGCTGATTAGTCTCGCTATGGTCAGTTTTGCCTTCCATGCTATTTTCTGATCCATTGACTACGGAACTCTCTAAACTATCTTGCTGACTCTGCTCCGAATTGGTTTTTGGTTCGTTCGGTGGCGGCGATTGATTTTTAAGTGAATTCGGCGGTACGTCAGTATTCATATCATCGTATCCAGCATCGATTGGTTTGGGTTTTACCAAGTCTCCCGGTCGTAGCATCATCGTGCCCTCTACAATCAAACGATCGCCGGTTTCAAGCCCATTAAGAACAATCCAATTATTTCCATAAGCAGCTCCCGTTCGAATAGGCGTCTTGGCAGCTTTATTCTCAGCATCAATTAGCCATACGCTCTTCATGCCTTTAGCGTCTATTACCACGCTTTTTTGAGGAATCACGATCTGTTTTGAACTGCCGAGCTCCTTTATGGAGGCCCAGACAAACATTCCAGGTAAAAGCACCGTATCCGGATTATCAAATACTGAGCGCAATCGTATTGAACCGGTCTGTACATCGACGGCGACATCCGTTGCATCCAATACTCCCTTATGCGGGTATATTTTTTTTGCATTTCTGAGATAAAGCGAAACCTCATATTCGGATTGAGATGCTTTATTCAACCGTGAGGCAGATAGACGTTCTTGCAAATCCCGCACTTCTGCTGCTGACTGTGACAAATCAACGTAAACCGGATCAAGCTGACGAACAGTGGCAAGCGGCATAGCTTGCTGGGAGGTAACGAGCGCACCTTTTGTTATGCTGGAGGGGCTTATATAACCGCTTATTGGTGCGTATACGCGAGTGTAATCCAGATTAATTTTTGCAGTTTTAACTTCAGCTTCTGCCAGGCTCACTGCAGCCCGTGCTTGAGCAAGGCTCGCGAGAGCATTGTCGTACTCTTGCTGACTTACTGCATTTGAAGCGATCAACGTTTTATATCGATTTACCAGGTTTTGTGCGTTTTGTTTACGCGCTTCAGCATCTTCCAGATTGGCAGTAGCCATTTCATAATCAGCTTCATAACGGGCGGGATCAATCTGATAAAGCTGTTGACCCTCTTCTACGTAGGATCCCTCTTTGAATAATCTCGACTGAATGATGCCGCTGACTTGCGGGCGGATTTCAGCAACCTGATAAGACACTACACGACCAGGAAGCTGGTTTGTACGTTGTATCATTACTGGCTTAATTTCGACAAAACCGACGTCAATAGCCTGTTGACTCATTCCGCCTTGTCCTGATGAATTCTTTTGATTATTTTCCTGATTATCACATGCCGACATCGAGATAATAAAAGCAAAAAAAGTAAGAATAGAAAAAAATCTAAAATTCATAGTTATGATATTCAACAGACATTTTTTAATAGTGTTGATTTAATGAAAAAAACAATAAAACCTTTAAATCAAATCGATGGTGAGTAATGTGAAAGTCGTTAGTCAGAGTAAAAAACCTCGAACTTAATAAAAAGGGCCAAACCCGATTGAAATGAAACTCAATACAGCATGACCCTTTGTACTAACCAGCATTTTTAGCCACCAAACTTTTCATTTTCGCCAATATTCGGCGTGGTGTGTTTGATATTGGCTTTGGCAAACTCATAGAGCTGGAATGCTTTGCTCTCCTTCGCCATCCAGTGTTCACCCATTTCTACCTTAATTTCCAGTAAGGCGACTTCGGGATCGTCTTTACCTTCGGGAAACCAGGCTCCAATGAACGGATTCCAATATTTATCAATCAGTTCCTGGTTACTACTGAGCTGAGCCTTGCCGGAGAGTGAAACATACACACCTTTATCCTGATCAGAAAAGGTCAGACAGACATCATGGTCAAGGTCAGTTTCAGTGACTTTCTCGGCACTGCGACGGGTATAGAACCAAAGAGTGCCATCATACGCATCCTGAACAAGATGCATTGGTCTGGCACGAGGCATATCATCATCAAGCGTGACTAACATGCCGACTTTAATATCTTTTATCATTTCCCAAATTTTTTTCTTGTGTTCTGGACTGGACATAATATTAATCTCCTGTAAAACACGGTAAGCAAAATGTAACTACTACACTACTTCCGATACTAAAATAACGCGATAAGTTCTCTGGAAATCAATAATTAAATAAAATTAAAAGAGAAAGTTATTAAAGGTTATTTTCTTTATTAAAAATAGAAATAATAAATAGCCCGGACCTGTTCCGGGCTATTAAAAGCTAAGCGCTTTAATTCATAACTGATTGTTCTATACGTCCATCCAACCAGCACTTTTAGCCTTATCCCATTCATTTGACTCGATGGCATCACTATTGTCGCTATCGTAGTGAGTAAAAAGCCCATCATGAAACTCATTTTCTGAGAGTTGGCCATCGCCATCCTCATCCCATGATTCATAAATCAAATTATATTGATCATGTTTGCTCCATTCGTCTTCGCTTAGCTGGTTGTCATCATTATCATCCCATTCTTCAAAGACGTTACGTTCGCTTACACGATCAATAAATTCATTTTGGTCTAAACTTTCGTTTACTTCATTATTTGTATCATCTGGCGTACAGGCCAAAAGGCTGGCACTGCCCAATGCGAATATAAATGCCATTGTCAATTTGTTTTTTTTGAAAACAAATGTATTTGAATTAAGAAATTTCATACGATATATCCTTTGAATTAGTTTCTAATTAGGAAAAGTGAAATATTTATAAGATTGACAGACCAATTCTGTCATGACTGGCTGACTTTTCCAGGTGTGTATTACACTCGATATTCATAGCCATAATGAGCGTATATCTCATCCCTAAAGGCTTCCTCAGCCATATTCGGCCAGTTATCCTTATCAAAACCGGGAGCGTTTTCTAATTTGTCTTTATCCACATTTAATATGAGACATTCTTCTTGTGTATCAACTGCGATGGCTTGTGGTGGAATGGCAAAAAGTTTATCTCCCATCCCTAAAATTCCGCCGAAAGATAAAACATAATATTGGACCTGACCACGTTCGGTATTGATCATTATGTCTTTAACATTTCCCAGATCTTCGCCTTGAGCATTTTTAACTTTGTCGCCTTCAAGTGAAGATGCAGATAAAACTATATTATTGAATTTCATAGCAATTCTCCGTTTCATTAGCTTTACGGGTTAAATACTCCCATCTTTTCTAAGAGCACGTAACATAGCGTTGCTTATAAACCTTGAGACGCTGTTGCTTTATTTAACGCATCAATAAGCCATGACTCGGCATATTCCAACGCTAACGCATAATCGAACTTTGCCCCCTCCTCCATAAGTCTGCGAAACTCTACTTGGAGATCTTCCTTGTCTGGGTTTTCTTTTTTTATGGTTTGTAAATAAGCATAGGCAGCGGCGAGCTCTTCCGGAGAGCTTGATTCTGTGCCGCCACTATCAATGATCTGAACAACTTCTTCGATAGATTTTGCTTGTTTAAGCTTTTCGGGAATCATAATTTTCTCCTTTCAGTGACAAAACACATCTCTTAAGATGAAAATAGGTAAATTAATTTAAAAGGCTAATCAGGGCTCCTGATACCCCATGGGGCTGATGGTCAACTCACCATCAGCTGGATCCGATGTGAAATAAAAACCGACCCGCTGGTTTGATTCCGGGGCGAGGTAACTCACCTTGGTAGTAGAACGTTGAATGTCTCCATTGGCACTTATCAAACGACCCTCCAAATGTAGCTCCGAAGCCGTTTTATCACCGCTGTTTTTGACATCAACAAGTACCAGATATTGATGTTCCAACGCTTCAATGTTGGCTACATTAAAATGAATACTGGGTGGTTGGTCGGTATTGCTGAATGCAGACCACACCAAGTAAACAACCGTAAAGCAAATCAGCAGAAAGCCCATCAAGCTAACGAGTTTTTCCCACAACGGCGTGTTTGCTAGGTTATGTTTCATTCGACTTCATGCCTTAATGTCAGTTTCAAATAATCAGTCTTGCTGCCGCCGCACCGATACCAGCTGGAAACAACATCACAATCGTATTGGAAACTATCTGAGGAAAAGCCAGCCCATCGGTGTGACCAAAGACCCATAACATCAAAATGCTGACCACCAAAGCCACGGAAAATGCGGTACAGCTATAAGATAAAGTCACCTTCAATTTTGTCGTTTTAGTGGATGTTGAACCGGAAGAGAAACTGCCAGCCTCACTAAAAATACACATAACTACTAAGGTGGTGATAAAGAGTGCGAGCTGATGCCATGAGGTCATTTGGAAAGCGATAAGTTGTATTTCTTCTGTTGGTGCAATATTAAAAGCAAGATAAATCGCCCCAATGGCTAACACTGCCAGATGATCGATACCGCCTTGTTCGGCAGAACTATCATGCTCCCCACTGCCAATTTCACTTCTAGCCAGTAACGCCCCAAAACTCGCAGGTATGGCTTGTAACATGACTATCTTGTAATTAATCTCAATGAAATTATCCCAAGTAATGGTATTAAAGAGTAATAACGCCATAGTCGAGATGACAAAGCCAAAGGCATAAGCAACAAATACGTCGATAATATTATCAAGCCACTCACGACTATTTCTGAAGCCAATGACGCTTGAGACACAAACCAGCACAGGAAAACTTATCAGTATTAATACCAACAAATGTAGTGGTTCGATGTAAAATCCCATCCACCACATTTCCATTGTCATCATCAATGGCAAACCAAAAACAAAAGCGCCCCCAACCGCTCTTCCCACCCCAATCCAGTGGGAGCGTCCAGCTGAGTTTTCAGTTGAGGAAGTAGGAGACACTTTAAATTTCACTTACTTTAAGGCTTCGAATTAACGTCAATACTGTTCTTCGAGTTCGTTCGCCATCTGCAAATGCTCTCGTAAGGTTGGCAATTTTTCGCGGGCAAATGCACGGATTGCATCATTATCTGAATGGCTTGCTCGTTCAAACAGCTCGATAGTCTCTTCGTGAGCGTTGATTTGGTTTTCGATGTAAGCTTCATCGAAGGATTCATTATCTCTAATGCTCAGAATCATGGCTTTGGCCTGATCCATCAGCGTCGGATCATCAGCGACTTCAAGATTTTGTTGTCTTGCAATGTCTTTCAACTCGTTATTCGCTTTTGTATGATCTTCTATCATCCGATTAGCAAATTCGTGTACTTGTTCAGTACCTTCATCAAGTGCCATACGTGCTGTTTCAATCTCGGCAATTCCTTTTGCAGAAGCTGTTTCAACGAAATCTTCAACATCTATTGGCTCTCTCGTCATATCATCCTCCCAATCAGGATTTGGTTCATTCGCAGCGTTTTCTGCTGATTTAGCGCTGATAGTATTTTCATCTGGTATATCAATTTCACTTTCGTCAGCTTGAAGCTGGGCTGCCGTAAGCCCCAAAGCCGTTAAAATTGCAATGTTAAGTAGTTTGTTTTTCATATAAATTCTCCATTTCATTTAAAACTCTCGCCCATACGTAAGACAAATGAGAGTGCTTTCCTAAAGTTATAAATATTTAGCAGAGGGAGTGCTTGAGAAGCTGCATAAATATAAGTATTCCCCCCCTTTAAATAAGATAAAAAGGTTAATTACTATGGTTAACGCAATATGAATGCCAACCCAAAATTTGATAGCACAATTTAGCGATCACCCAGATTTGTATAAGGAAAAATATGAGGGTGAATGGGCAGTTAAGGAGATAAATAAACTTTCATCACTTAATTTGAAATCGGTTGAACTGGCCTTATTTTTTTATTTATTACATAAAGGGTGAAAAGAAAATTCAGAGAGATGTGAATTTTTTACAACAGAAATCACGTAATTGCTTCATGAATCTTCAATATCACAGTAGCCTTCCTGACGGACTGGTTTTACAGAGATACAGGCTTTTTTCGTTATTTGGGGTTAGATGAGCATTAACAAGGCTGGTTTCTGAGAAGGTTTAGTATCTTGATCCTGCCGGATGACATGACAATTTAAAGTTCGCGCCCAGAGGTGCTAAGCAAACCCTTGTTTCTAATAGGTTAAAGTCACTATTCGAAATGGGTCATGTCTTTTGTTGTTGCAACCGCCAAAGCTTAGCGTAGACCTCACCCAGCTTTAATAAAGATTCATGGGTTCCTTGCTCAACGATTTGTCCATGTTGCATGACCACAATCACATCGGCATCCACTACCGTAGACAGACGATGAGCAATCACAAGGCTGGTCTGGCCTTTTGAAATGTCGCGAATGGCATCCTGAATAATGCGTTCTGAATGACTGTCCAGCGAGGATGTTGCTTCATCAAACATCAATATTGGGGGACGTTTTAAAATTGTACGGGCAATGGCAACACGTTGTTTTTCACCGCCACTAAGCTTTAAGCCTCGCTCACCGACCAGCGTATTTAAACCGTCTGGTAATTCAGTAATAAAGTCTTTTAGATGGGCCAGTTTTATAGCTTGCTCTACTTCGGCATCGGTGGCGTCAATACGGCCATAACGAACATTCTCACCCAACGTGGTATTAAACAAGACCGTATCCTGCGGCACGATACCGATAGCTTGTCGCAGTGAGGCTTGTGTGACATCACGAATATCCTGACCATCAATACGAATACTACCGCCTTGAATATCGTAGAAGCGAAATAACAACTTAATTAAGGTGGATTTACCTGCACCACTGCTGCCAACTACTGCAACTTTTTGTTTCGGTAACACTTTAAAACTGAAGTCATTAAGAATCGGCAAACGATCGTTGTAACCAAAACTCACTGCATCAAATTCAATGGCGCCATCGGAAATAACTAAAGGCTTTGCATCTGGTTTATCGTTAATCTGTGGTGATTTATCTAATAAACCAAACATCCGTTCAATATTAGTCATTGAACTTTTCAACTCGCGGTAAACAAAGCCTAAAAATCCTAAAGGGATAAATAATTGCATAGTAAAAGCGTTGATTAGGACAAAATCACCCAACGTGATTTGCCCTGCAATAACCTGGGACGCTGCCAGGACAGTCATCGCGGTCATTGCACAAGCAATAACCAGTGCCTGACCACCATTGAGTAAAAATAACGACAAGCGATTTTTACGGCGGGCTAGCTCCCATTTCGCCAGTTCGTCATCATAACGATTGGCTTCAAATGCTTCGTTACCAAAAAATTTGACGGTTTCATAATTCAACAGGCTATCAATCGCCCGTGTGTTACTGGTTGAGTCAGCCTGATTCGCTTCACGCACAAATGCCAACCGCCAATTGGTTATGACGACTGAAAAAGTCACATAACTAATCACTGCCAACAAGGTAATCCACGCAAAACCAACGTGATAATTAAGCAGTAAAATACCAATAACCAACGCCATTTCCAGCGCTGTCGGCACGATATTGAAAACCAGAACTCGAAGTAAAAACCCCACCCCGGTGACGCCACGCTCTATATCGCGAGACAAACCACCGGTGCGACGATTCAAGTGAAAATCGAGTTCCAATGCGTGGAGATGCTGAAACACTTTAAGGCCAACACGACGCATGGCTCGTTCAGTCACTCGACCAAACACCGTGTCACGGAGCTCATTGAATAATGTCGTGGAAAGACGGGCTAAACCGTAAGCTAATAATAAGCCTAATGGCAACGCCAACACCTTATCCGGCAGTTGATTACTGTCGAGGCCATCCACGATATATTTCAGAATAAATGGCACCACAATAGTCGCCAGCTTGGCGGCAACAAGGCTCATCATGGCGATGACAATTCTGCCGCGATATTCGTTGAGGTATGGCCATAGCGATTTCAGAGTTTTCCAGCTTAGCTTTGCCGGTTCTGCGTCTGCAGGTGGAGGCATCGAACGCATTAGGCATCCTTATTATTGGCTTAAGTGTATGAAACACTCATGATGAATTGATAACGACAATAGTATCGTCTTTGACCGTGCATATGACCTTTATCAACCAGCATCTATCCCCAATAAAACTCAGAAGATGTGCAACATGGTTAAATTAATTTCTTTCAGATGATGCCTTTACCGGTCGATAAGCCCTACTCGAGCATCATCAGTTTATTTCGCTTTGCATATCATCCCAACCGACCAAATTGCTTCACATTTCAAGTTCACGATCAAAGCCGTTACAATCAAACTACCGTTAAATGCAGTTGTCAGCCTTGTGGCTCAGCGATATAAATCAATACGAAAAAAAACAATCAGTAGGGATTCTATGGAAAACAAAACCTTATCTACTGGCGCAAAGGCGCTTGAAGTAAACCTTGATGCCCTTCGTTATGGTTCCTTTGCTGAAATTGGGGCCGGTCAGGAGGTTGTTCGCTGGTTCTTTCGAGTCGGTGGTGCCGCGGGCACGATTGCCAAAAGCATCTCTGCTTATGATATGAAAATCAGTGATGATATTTATGGTAAAGCCGCTCGATATGTATCGCGTGAGCGTTTGGAGGACATGCTTGAGCTTGAATATGACCTAAACGTTGAGTGTTTAAAAGAACGCAGTGATAACACAGCTTTTTTTGCCTTTGCCAACACTGTTTCTGCTCGTAATTATCATGGCACCAATGAATGTCATGGCTGGTTAGGGATACGCTTTCAGACTGAACCACATGCTGCACCGAGTGAAATCATTGTTCATGTCAGAATGCTGGATCATGAAAACTCACTACAGCAGGAAGCCTTGGGCATTATCGGTGTTAACTTGATTTATGGTGCATTTCATCTAAGCCACAGCCCGGATATGCTGGTTAAATCACTGCTGGATAATTTGACTGTGGATCGTATTGAAGTCGATATGATCGACTTCCATGGTGATGCATTTATGCATGTTGATAACCGTGTTATCAGTTTACGTTTAGTACAGCTCGGTTTAAGTGATGCGGCCATGTTTTCAGCAGACGGCAAAGTGCTGCAACCATCTGAACACTTGCGTAAAAAGAACATCCTGGTTGAAAGAGGCCGTTTCCGCCCTGTCACTCACGTCAATATTGATATGTTGAATGCGGCCAGGAAGCAGTTTGAAGCCGAGGATAATTCTGACCCGCAAGAAACCCTCTCCATTATGGAAATCACCATGCACAATCTGCGCGATGATAATGATAGTGTCGATCTGGAAGACTTTATCAGTCGTATCGAGGTGCTAGAAGCTACAGGGCACACCGTGATGATTTCTGATTATCCTGAATATTACCGACTAGCCACTTATTTATCACGTTACACCAATCGTCGAATTGGTATGACCATGGGCGCTCATAGTTTGATTGAGTTATTCAATGACCAGTATTACAGTGCGTTGCATGGCGGTATTCTGGAAGGCTTTGGCAGACTGTTTAAGAATAACGTCAAACTCTATATCTATCCTTTCAAAGACGCTGCAACCAATACCCTGTTCAAGGTAGAAAATCTCAATGTGGATCCGAAACAAAAGTATCTATATGAATACCTGAAACAAGCTGATCACATTCAGCAGATTGAAGCGTTCAACGAAGATTATCTGCATATCTTCTCACCCGATGTATTAAAAAAGATCACCAGCAACGAGAACGGTTGGGAAAATTTAGTTCCAGAGGTAGTTGCCGAGAAAATTAAAGCGCAGCAGTTGTTTGGATATAAACCTGCAGATTAATTGGAAATACTATAACCGTGGTTGCCTGGGTTGAAGAATCAAACTCAACAGTTATCAAATTACATAAAATTAATAAGCTGTTATTTTTGTAGGTTGGGCTGAGGCACGAAGCCCAACAGTTATGGTATTTCATCTGCTGGGCATCATAAATTCAGCCCCACCTACATTTAATTTTTCACAAGTGTTGTGATTGATGCAATAACGACGTATTGATTTTGCGTCTTAATGCTTTAACGGTATCCTTTGCTTCATTAAATATGATTTATAAACAAGGATAACTTATTCAATGAACAAACTAATCGGGCTGTTCGCCTTAATTCTATCTATTACGCTAACTGGCTGTGATTATGATGAGTTTCAGGGTAGATTTGTGGGGCCGGAAGGTAATGTCAGTTATGAGTTCAATACTGATGGAACGCTTGAGATTCATCAGGGGGAAGATGTCACTACTGCCGAGTACGAATATGATAGTGGCGAACAATTGATTAAGCTGAAAGCCGAAGACGATTTACCTACTGATACCCTTACCGTTAAAGATGAAGATCATCTGCAAATTGCTGATATGACACTGACTCGTGGTGTCGATTATGCGATGCTTGCAGACACGACCTGGATCGGACAGCAGGGTCAATATAGCTTTGCTTTAACGTTCACCATGACCGACAAGGGCATGGAAACGGTTTCCGAACTGGTGACTTATCACGATGACGATATGACCTATCTTTCTCAGACAGATGACAGCATTACGCGCCTTCGTGGCAATATGTTGTTACTTGATCTGACCCCCTATACAGTTTCCGAAGTTACACGGGACAGTTTCAAAATCACCATTGGTGAAAACAGTATGATTCTGGAAAAACACCCAAAAGACACTGACATCACGATTAGGGATGGTTACCAACCAGAAGATGCATAGCCTTGATTACTAACCTTATCCATATTCGCTGAATAACGTTTTAATTTAAAACTGATTGTTCTTCAGCTTGAATCTATATTTGTGTGATCTTGTTGCTTGATTTGAATGGGCAAGAGCAATAAGGTTGCCTTCTGCTAGTGACTCTCACAAAGTACATTCTTAGGAGACAGCAAGAAAATAATGATTTCACCAACAATTCCCGAAGATGAAAAACAAAGACTTGAAAAGCTTAGAGCGCTTAAAATTCTGGATTCGGCACCTGAAGAACGATTTGACCGACTGACCCGCATGGCCAAACGTATGTTTGGGGTAGATATCTCAGTATTGAGCTTGATTGATGATGGGCGTCAATGGTTTAAATCCAAAGCTTCAGAAAACGAACTTCCAGATGAGACAACGAGAGAAATTTCCTTTTGTGGCCATGCAATATTAGGTGATGACGTATTTGTTATCGAAGATGCTCTGGAGGATTACCGATTCAAAGATAATCCTTTGGTCACAGAGCATCCTAATATCCGTTTTTATGCTGGTTATCCATTAAAAGTAAATAACGGCAGCGCCCTTGGCACACTATGCATCATTGATGATAAACCAAGAGAATTTGATCCCGAAGATTTGCAATTACTGAGAGATCTAGGGGTAATGGCCGAACAGGAAATTGCAGCATTACAATTAGCAACCTTGGATGATCTAACTTTAATCTCAAATCGCAGAGGTTTTACTGAGCTGGCTAAACACAGCTTGAATGTTTGCCGACGTAAAGGGCTTTCAGCTTCTATCCTGTTATTTGATTTAAATAAGTTTAAACCCATAAATGATAAATTTGGTCACGCTGAGGGCGACAGAGCGCTAATCGTATTTGCAAATATTTTACGGAAAGTTTTCCGTGAATCTGATGTATTCGGCCGTCTTGGTGGTGATGAGTTTGCCGTGTTAATGATGGATGTCGATGCTGAAAATACTCAACGGGTTATTCAACGCTTTAATAGTGAAGTAAAGACCTATAATCAGGAAGCAGCTCGGGGATATGATATTGAATACAGTGTGGGTTTTGTAAACAGCCTGATAGAAAACAATATCGATGTTAACGATCTTTTAGCTGCTGCAGATAAAGAAATGTATGCCGAAAAAGGTAATAAGGTTCGTTAATAATCACACAGATATTGAGTTTTTAAATTTGCTAAAAAATCAATTAATGTTGCTTTTAAAATATAGTTAATTTCGCGCTTAAAGTAGAAGCAATCTGCTTGGGTAAATAGATAAGATTTGGCATAATTTGGCTTTTATGCGAATCATTGAGCCCCTCCTTTAATATTTTTTTCTGGCAAGTGTCACATAAAATTGAATGCCGAACTGATTATATGTAAATATGCTGGAATAATTAGAACATCAGGTTAATGTTAATGGTCGTCGCTTTTGAGAAATTCATACAACCAAACCTGATAATTCTGGAAAAAAGGAGCAGGGATTGAAAGCACGTTTGCTTTTATGGATGATAGCAACGAGAAACAGCTTTGTTGCACTTTTGCCGCTCACTTTTCTTCGCGTTATTGCCGAACTTATACTGAACTTCCCCTGGCTTTATTATCAACAGTCAATGGACCATTGGCTGGGTTCAGACTGGCGTGAACCATTAAGACAAATCATCGATAATTCGTTTACATTATTTGGTTTGTTACTGGCAGCTATCGTCTCTGCCCAGCTTGTTTTTCGTCTTCCAAGCTTAACCAAGCAGCGTCAAATTGCTCCCCCGTTGATGGTGGCGCTCAGTGCTGTTATAAACTATCTTATCATTACCGTTTCATTACCAAATGTCTCACCCGTTGAATTCAGTGCTGAGATTATTATTATAGGTATTGTCATCGGATTATTCTCTGCAGAACTAATGCTTTGGGCAGCAAAACAATCTTATCTTGATTGGTTAAACCTGCCCGTTGACAGTGATACTACCTTTTATCATGCCATGCGCTTAAGCCCTTCTATTATTCTGAATGGACTTGTCTTTTTTAGCATCGGCATGCTGTTGTCCTCCACACCCGAATTTCCTGAGGTTACCCGTTGGATTATCGATTGGGCACAATCCGATGGAAATGGCACATGGATTTTAAGTACCTTTGTGGTCCTGGTAAACCAATTATTCTGGTTTATTGGGCTTCATGGCAGTGTTTTTTTGCAAGGAGCTGCTGATGGTGCATTATTCGCGGCTTCGACCGTTGCCGGATTTGAATCCAATCTGGCATTACCAACCATGCTCAGTAATTTTGTGCTGATTGGCGGTTCAGGAGCAACGTTGGGATTATTAATAGCCATTTTTATCGTAACGCGGCGAGGTTCACAGAATAAAATCGCAAAAATTTCGATTATCCCTTCCCTGTTCAATATTAACGATATATTGATCTATGGTCTGCCAATTGTTTTCAACCCGTTTTACCTGATCCCATTTGTACTTATTCCATTGCTGCTGATGTTGATTTCTTTACTGGCATTACAGTTTGGTTTTATTACTATTTATGAAACTGCCGTCGTCAGCTGGACAACACCTCCTTTACTCTCTGGCTGGTTACTTACCGAATCGTGGCGTGGGGTGGCCTTGCAAATCCTGTTAATCGCACTCAGCACTGTGTGTTATATCCCCTTTGTCAGGAAAGCCGAAGAAAAACGTCACCAACATGCCATGGAAGCATTCCAACTGACCACCGATACGATTATCAAGGTAGGAAACACTAAACAAAAAATTGTCACCCGACAGGATAAAGTTGGCATGATTGCCCGGGATCTTGCTGTTGATATGCAAAATGCTATTAGACAGAACTCGCTGACACTGGTCTATCAACCCAAGCATGATCGTCAGGGTCACATCGTTGGTGTTGAAGCCCTGCTTCGCTGGACGCATCCCAGATATGGCTTTATCTCTCCGATTGTAATCATCGCCGTCGCTGAAGACAGTGAATTGATACATCACCTGGGCAGATGGGTAATCAAACAGGCTTGTGCCTGCAAAGCTCGCTGGAATACCGCAGGATATAAAGCATTAACTGTCGCGGTAAATATTTCTCCACTTCAGTTAACAGATAAAGATTTACCTTTTTATATTACGAAATATATTAATGATTACGGTATAGAGGCAGAAGAACTTGAATTGGAAATTACCGAATCTTCTGAAATTCCAGATACCAATCTGACAGATTTGATTTTGCAACAGCTGGTCGAAACCGGTGTGCATCTGGCAATGGATGATTTCGGTATGGGCTATTCATCATTGTTATATATGCGACGCTTTCAGGTGAATGCCATAAAAATTGATGGATCAATTACGCGGGACGTTTTGGTCAATGACACTAATGCAGATATTGTCAGGACAATATGTTCACTGGGAAAAGCACAAAAAGTGCATGTAGTGGCAGAATACGTTGAAACCAAAGAACAACGCGAAGTGCTGTCTGAAATGGGTTGCGATATTTTTCAAGGTTATTATCACAGCCCACCAATAGCAGAAACTGATTGTCAGGATTACTTCCAATTGCACAATGGCTTAGTGCAGGGAAAGCTTTCAATTTAATTGTTTGAGATTCATTAGTTAGATCTAATAATCGTACATTAAACTTCCATAAGCTTTGATTTTTCAATAGATTATTAATTATTGCAAAATACTTTATAGCCATCTGGGTACTTTTAACAACCTTATCAATAAAGTTTATTTTTATATTCACCAGTAAACTTTTGAATACTACTTCCCATTTGGAACCATCGAAGAGTAAACTCTCTGCCGTTATAAAATCATCAATATTTAATACGTTTTTTAATCAACGTTTAAATCCGAGCCCGATTAATCAGGCCTCTGGAATTCCATCACTCGTTGTACAATAACGGTATTATTTTTCCATCCAACTTCAAGGGAGCTTTCATGAAGATTCAAAGCCATTTTGCCGATCTTGATACACCCACCGGTGTGATGCGTACCTATATTCATCGACCTGTTGGCGAAGGCAGCTACCCTGTCATTTTGTTTTATTCAGAGATTTTCCAACAAACCGGTCCAATTGAGCGTGCTGCCAGACTAATGGCCAGTCATGGTTATGCCGTATTAGTCCCCGAAGTATTTCATGAGCTGAATCCGATTGGTACGGTCCTAGGCTATGACGATGCTGGTCGTGATAAAGGCAATGCCGATAAAGAAAACAAAGATGTGCAGGGCTATGACACGGATAATGAAGCGTTAATCAAGTTTGCCAAGCAACAATCCTGGTGCAATGGGCAGTTCGGTGCAATGGGTTATTGCATTGGCGGACATCTGGCTTTCCGTGCAGCACTGCAACCTGAAGTGAGAGGCACTGCCTGTTTTTATGCTACCGATTTACATATTCAGAAAATCCCGAATAAGCCTGGTCAACACAGCATGGAACGTCTGGCAGATATCAAAGGCGAATTGTTGATGATCTGGGGCAAACAGGATAACCATGTTCCATCTGAAGGCCGTACTCTGATTTACAGCAAACTCAACGAAACTGACATTCCATTTACCTGGCATGAATTCAATGCCGAACATGCGTTTATGCGTGATGAAGGTGATGACGGTCGTTATGATGCTCAGACAGCACAGATTGGTTATCAACTGGCGTTGAATTTATTTAGCAGAACATTACGTTAAACGCGGCGTTACCACCCAGAGCATGGGAACGAAGTTAACGAAATTAATTAAATACATTTGGCTCCCATGTTCTGCGTGGGAGCCTCTTTAATCTGATTGCACGCACTCTGTGGAAATCACTCAACTGAGCTGTCCATATAATGAATAACACAGCTAAATCAGTCTATACCCTGTTCAACTGGAATATTCTGATCCTGCCAAGCGATGAAGAAATTTTTGTTGGGTTATGCAATCGGCCAGCAACTGTTCCGCCATTCGCACCACCCGATGCAGCCGATGATTTATTACCCTTTATCTTGCAAAACAGCAGTGCTATTACCGAATTCAATGATCAAACCGGCGTGGGATTTGATAGTGATGGCAGTCGTTATGTTTTGCTTGGTAAAGCTTCCGATCCGACAGGTATGATTCGTTTTAGTGTTGGGCAGATGATGAAGCCGGATGAGATTCGCTGGAAGTATGATTTTATTGATTAGATATGTGTTCACACGCTGGAGCGTGGCAACGAGGTATTACACATTCTGGCTCCGATTGTCCTCACCGGGGGAAACCGATAAACAGACCTCAAGGTGGTAAAGCGATATAAGTACCCTCATTACGTTTGGTCAACTCTCGCATCAATATGCTGAATCTGTCAGTGCTGTTAACGGATAAAAAGCCCACACCGTGAATTTTGGCTAATCGTCGCCCATCGCTGAGTTGCTTGTTCTGTTTGGTTAAACGGTCAATAACAGGGTCATATGATGATCCGGTGTAATCATCCCCAAATACGTAGATTGAAGTAGTGATATTGGGTTTGGCATATTTTCTCAACGCCATTTCCACGCCTTCCACCGGACTGCTGTTGGAGACTACTGACCAATTCTCAAACATTCTGATGGCACTGTTTCTTGTTGAGGGCGTATCCGGCATCCAACGGCCATCGTAGCCGGAAATCATCGATGTCCCCATATCATTTAATATCTGGAAGCCTTTTACTTCAGGGTGAATATTCAACACGTTCACCACTTCTCTGGATACCCGCGACCATATCTGTTTCATACTTCCGGACGTGTCGATAATAAACACCACATAATCGCTGTCGACCGGAATACCCCCGACTTCTTCGGAACGCTTATCAGCAGATTTCCTTGGCGTTGGCAAAGCTGCCTGCTTTAGGCGTGATTCCACCAGACTTAATCCAGAAATATTTTCTTCCAGTGCGGCATTTTTTTGCTGCAGTGCTTTGAGCTGATTTTCCAAAGAAGATTCAGCCTGAGCGATAGCCTGTTTTTCACCCGATAAGCCTTCTAACGTCGAAAGCTCCTGCTCAATTTGCTGACTGACTTCAGCCACCGAGTTTTCCAGACCAATCAACGAGGCCAGCAAACTGCTGACATCATCAGCACCGGCGGTAGAAACATCGACATCGGTTTTAGAGATCAAAATCAGCATTACCACTGCGCCAAACCCACAGGAAATCACGTCCAGAAAAGACAGACTGAATATATCGATCCCTTTTCTACGATGTTTCATGGCCAGTTACTCGCCGGACTGATCAGTAATCCACCGGTAGTGGCAGCCCAAATCCAGTATTGATTAACGGCATCAGGATCCCCTTCAAGTGGCAGCATAATGACATCCACCTGCACTCCCCGCTTCCCGCTTTCATTGATGGTTTGCTGAAACAGTTTTACCCGACATTCACCGGAAATCGTCTGGGCATCTCCGGTGAGCGAACTGCAACTGGAAAAAGGATTCAGGCTACGATATTGGGATTCACCTTTGGTCGGTAAACCGTCAGTAATCACGTAGAGGTTGGATGGCGAATACTGGTTTACGGTATTCAAGCCTTTTTGCAGGTTGGTTGCGCCTTCCGGAACAATGGAGTTCAAATCACTCATAATTGAAGCAGTCGTTTGTGATGCACTGGCTTTTTGCCAACCTTTGTTATTACCTAACACCTTGGCATCTTCGCTAAAAGCCACCACCACAACGTCACTGTTTTCCGGTGTTCGTGCCAGTAACCACTCAACAACATTTTTAGTGCGTTGCCATTTGGCGGAATTCTGCTTGTTTTGCTGGGAACTGCTTTTAGTGCGAATAATATCAATCAGTTTTTCATTGGTCATTGAAGCACTGGTATCAACCAGAATCGCTATTTTTGGACCTTCAACTTTTAGTCCTAACAGATAGTTTTCTTCATTAATGCGAGGAGATTCAACCAAATCCTGCTGTTGTTGTGGCACTTCGATGGAAGTAATACTGGATTTGAGCTCATCCAGTTCACTTTCAGATCGTTGAACCTGCTGACTCTGACTCGCCAGTGTCGACTGCTTGTCATCCAGTTGTTTTTTTAACTCTTGATAACGCGCATTTTCATTGCTTAGCTGTTCTCTTATTTGACCCAATGTAGTCTCAGCATCATCCCGCACCTGTTCAAGCTGACTGATGTCCTGTTTAAGGTTATCGATTTCAACCGGGGTTTCATCAATTTTCTGCTTGACCAGCATAAACACAAGGATAACCGCACCGAGGCCACAGGACATGATATCCAGGAATGCCAGACTGGAACCTTCAGTTTTTTTACGTCGATAGGCCATTTGCTGTTAGCGAATGCGTCTCAACAGATATTTGTCGCAATAGCTTTGGGTATCAACGATCTGACTATCCTGCATACGTTGCAGTTGATGGAACAAAAACATCAGAAAGATACTGATCAATAAGGCAACCAATGTCGAATTAAATGCCAGACCAAGACTATCAGTCATGCCGGAAATATCCCCAGCAAGTGCTTGATCAGCTTGTGAAAGCGCCTGACCAATACCACGTACTGTGCCGATAAAGCCGATAGAAGGAATGGCCCAGATCAAGTAACGGATCATGGAGTTTTCGGAATCCTGTTTGACGGCCAGCGCTTCCAGATTACTTTCAATAGCATCCGAGAGATTTTGTACATTATTAGTCGAACTGTAACGCCATAAGGATGCGCGTAAAGTCTGAACCAGTGGCGAGGAGATTAAATCCTGGGGAATCTCACTATCCAACCGTTGAATAATACGATTTACATCCAGTTCTTTATGCTCAGATTTATCATTTGGTGGTTCATTACTGTTGGTTGGATCTTCAATCAAATCGACGCTGTACAGGTATTTTGTTTTGAGAATCTCACGGTAAGAGCTGGCAATTAAAAAACAGCCCCAAAACATCAGAATAAAACAGATTTCCTGTTCGTAGTCTTTGATGATAACCACAATATTACGTGGTGAGGACTGTTGCTGTTGCAAGGCAAACTCAACCAGTTGTGCAGCTTCTGGCCGGATAAAGCCGATATAAATCATGTGTACCACAATGATCGATACGATTAAGGCAGCAAAGCTTTTCATCAAATCACTCATGTTCAGATATCCACTGGGAACGAAACGGGTGAGTTCAGACTGATAACGGATTTACCGCCTGCCCAGGCATTGTGAATCATCAACGATAAGACCACTAAAAGCATGATTGAAGCCCCAATCAGTAAGATTCTTTTTAATAGCATCACTCATTTCCTCCAGATAAAAATCGGCCGATTCTAAAGCCCAGAATATCGCGTCCCTGTTCTGCTCCATCACGGTAGGACGCTCTTAATTCACTGAGTGAACCTGAACGCCAGTTTGCGCCTTTTATCACCCGCATTGCTATGGTTGATCTATCAAGAATATGAGGATAAACGGTATCCAGTTTTGGCACTATTAGTGAATAACTGTCATGAGTCCATTCGCTGACATTGCCACCCAAATCGTAAAGCCCAGACTTTTCGCGGTCAAAGCTCTTCACTGGAGCAATTCCGGCATAACCATCATAAAATCTTGGCACATATAGCTTTACACTGCCTTTGGCAGATTCATCAGCAATATTCACGGCTTCTGTTGGGATGGTTTTATCATTGCCCCATACGAACAAAGTTTGCTCGGGTTTACCCGCTTTTCGAGCCAGCCATTCCCACTCAGCTTCCATTAATAATCGATAGCCATCGGCATTGTTATTAATTTGAATAAGCTGATTACCTTGCAGCTGGTAAACAGGTGTTAAGCCTTCCTGCTGGCTTAACCAGTTGCAGAATCTGACCGCTTCCAGCCAGCTCACATTGGTGATCGGTAATTGGGCATCGCCAGATTTGCTGCTATCAAACTGCTGGAATTCTGCATTAGTCACTTCATGTGTACCGGCATAAAACGGTCGGTTGAGTCGAACTTGTTTTAAAAACTCGTTGGCACGTTGCCCCGGCTCATCACGCCCTGCCCCCATTTTAATAATGTCGTTGGGGAAAAACAGCGCCATTTCACCACCGGCTTTGGTTTTATACACTCTTGGAGCTTCAGCCTTTTTGGCTTGGGCTTCGGGAATTAAAGTAACGGATATTTTTTGGGGTGCAGCAGCTGACGGAGTAATGCTTTTCGAGACCGTTCGATATCCTTGAAGGCTCAGCTGTACATCATGTGGAATGGCATTTAATTCCAGCTCAATTGGCGTATTCCCTACCGTTTTTCCATCAATTTTCACTTCAGCAGATGGTGTGGATAGAACTTCTACCTTGCCTATTTCTTCTTCCAAGGTGAGACCAATGGTTCTTTTTTCATTGGTATCCAACGTGAACGTTTCAGTTTTGGAGAAAAAACCCGGCTTGGAATAGTTCAATCGATTTTGTTTACCTGCTTCAACCGAAATGCGATGCTGATTATCGATCCGCAGCCCATTCAAAGTCAGTTGACCACCTGAGGGTTGAAGATTTAACAACACAGCCGCTGTTTCTGCAGACAAACGATAGTTTCTTTCTATTGTTGGGCTGGAATTTTTTATCTCGATAATTTCTTCGGTGGTTTCATATTTTTGCAATGTTAACTGCACATCATGAAAACCGCCTTGAAGTGGTATTGTGAGTGGTGTTTTGCCAACCTCAACAGCATCTACCGTTACCATTGCCCCGGTTGGCACCGAATTTACAACAAATTCACCTTGCAACGGTGGCAGCTCAACATCCTGAATGACTGTTTCACCACGACTGAGTGTGAGATCGATCGTCGTAGTTTGATAATGTGGATGCTGTGCAATGAGCTGATGCTCACCCGCAGGAAGTTCATATTCAAGGTGATTCGCTACTGCGATGATTTCATCGTCTATCAGCCATTGAGTGAGATTATCGTCAAGCGATGTGGACAATACAACCTGTGCCGGCAGCGGGGTTAATGTGACCGTAATGACTTTGCCTGTATCAGCTCGTTCAATGGTTTTGCTGTGAGGATAAAAGCCTTCCGCAGTCACCTGAATTTGGGTAGATTCGGCAAGCGAATAAACTGAATCCAAAATAACCATTGCCAGCCAGGACTCAGCATTAATTGATACATCAGAAGCATCATCCGGCTGAACTTCAACACGGGTACCACGTGATGCAAAGATCACCGTCACTATAATCAGGAAAACCAGCACAAATGATGTCAGTAACCACAGATACATTCGGTGTTGACGTTTACGGGCAAGTTCCAGTTGCTGATTAAATTGGCTCATCACACACCAGTGTCAAACTAAAACGGTTCACATCGTAAGGAATAGTGACTTCAACTAACTTTGACTTGTACCCCTTGCGTTTACCTTCAAAAGTATATTGGCCTGGTTTAAGCTGAATCACTTTTGAATCAACCTCACCAACATTGCCAACACCCCGCACCTGAATAAACGTTTGATTGTCGGAACGAACTTCAACAGGAACCGTCTGGTTCACTGCAGTTAATACTGTTTCCAGTTCACGGCTTTTACGGGTCAGCGAGAGGCTTTGATTACGATATGCTGCAGCAGCATTTATGGCAGCACGCGCCTGTGCTGCCAGTTGGTTGTTTGACAGTCGATAAGGCGATTCCAAATAGTCATCAATCTGTTTATTCAGTGACAATATATTGTTGGCCATGGCCAGTTTTTCTGTGGCTGATTTGTTATTGGGGTTTTCCTTAACCACCTGCTCAAGATTGGTTTTTACAGCTTGCCAGTTGTCTTTGGACTCGGCCTGGGCGGCGATGGTCAGACCCGACTGAATCCGCTGGTTTTTTTCATATTGTTGTATCGCTGTATTTACATCACTAAGCTCGGAGCGATTGGAGTAGATATTTCGGGCCTGACTCAATGCTGATTTGGCGGCTTCAATGCGACCGTCATCAATTGCAGCATAGGATTGGGAGATAAGCGATTGAAATTTTTGATTATTGAGTGTGGTTTGCAACGCCTGAGCACGTTGCTTCAACGCTTCTCTTTCTGGCGTTAGCGTTAATAACTGATTGATTAATGTCAGCTCGGTCTGGCGATTATTTTCGACTTTAGCGACTTCAATTTGCTCAACTAAAGCTGCAATCTCCGGTAATAGCTCAATTCTTTCTGCTAATTCCGAAGCCTGATTAGAGCTACTATCCAACATCAATGCTTTGGAAATCGCGGCTTTAGCCTGCTCATACTGATTGTTATCAAAAGCCTGTTGAGCAGTTTGCATTGCCGATTCAAATTGATTCTGGCTATCTGCGATAGTTGTTTCAGCCAGTTTAATCAGAGCTTCTAAAGTCGCATTAGCCTGAGCATATTTAGCTTCACCAAACTGTTTTATTGCAGCACTTTCATTTGCATTTAAACGGTCGGCCAGCGGTTTATCCCACGTGGGCAGATCGATCTTGTTTAACTCGGGTTTAATTGTATTTTCAAAATGTGCATAGGCATCGAGATATTGCTGACGCAAGGTTTCTTGGTCCTCGCTGACAGTTTCCTGTGATGAAATATCAACAATATCCATTGGCTGGTCAGTTTCGTCATTATTGAAACTGTTTTTGGGAGCTGATGCCCACAAGATTAACGCCACGCAAAACACGCTAAGCAAAATGATAATAAGCAATGTTTTGAAAAATAATTTTCGTTTAGCGAGTTTAGCCTCAGCGATTTTCTGATGGATCATGATCTAGGGCTGAACCTCAAGTGTAATTTACAGCTGTACATCAGGCGTAGCTTCTAATTGATACATCCGGTTCAAAAAAGCTCGCCACTGGCGGAACTGCTCATCAATATCACCTGTTAACTCGACCGATTCTTCTTCGTAAGTCATCACCTGTGGTGCCATTTCCAAGTTCACCGATTCACCTAATTCGTTTAATGCCTCTTGATGAAACTTGGCTTCCTCACGGGATTTAAAGCCACTGCTGATCAACACAGCACCGCCAATACCACCGGCAACCGTAGCGAGATCACGGCCAAAACGAGGATCGTTGGAACTGCCTGAGGTGGCGGCAGCAACAGCTGCACCGATCAAAACTGCCCCACCAATCATTTTCCAGATGCTTTTGGTTTTGGCTTCTTTGCGTAATTGCATTTCAGTGGCACTTGCTTCCTGCCAGGCCAGATAGCTGTCATCCATTTGCTGGGAAAATGCACTGTAATTCTGCTGCAGATTATCAACAAATAACTGTTCACGAACCTGGATTGATTTGACTCTTTCAAACATTGGGTCAGCATCGCTTGGCATACTTACCAGCTTGATTTGTTGACCACTGGTGTCGAGATATTCCTTAAAGGCCTGTTCATTGAAGCTGGCGGCGAAACGAAGATCATTAATATTTTGCAATTGAGCCAGTTCGCTTTGCTTTTGTTTGAGCAAGGCTTCAATTATCGCCTGGGCCGCTTTATCAAAAGCCGGATCGTAAGGATCTTTGCCATCGTTTCTGGGATTTTTGTAAAAACCTTCACCAACTTCGTGATCAATGGTTTCATTTAGCCACTGTTTGCCGCTAGCATCGACCACTCTGAGACTAAACTCAAGCTCTTGACCATTTGATTCAATGATCTCACCAACGGTAAATAAATCACCCGAGGCAGTGCTGTTGGGGGCGACTCGAACCGCACCAAACTTACCACTTTCATCCAAAGCCGTTTTTAATTTATAGGCAAATCGGTTGGCTTCCGCTCGTCTCAATTCAGGCCAGATACCTTCTTCTTCATATTCAGCGGCTGAATCGGAAAGCCCTGGCGAAAAGACCGGAATAATAACGTCCAGTTTAACGCCCTGATAGGGTATTTCTTTGTTTTGTTCCTGGGCAGAAGCCAGCTGTGGACCAGTTTTTAAACTGCCTGAGGATGTAGTAGCACACCCCGTCAGCACATGGGTAAGAATAATCAGATAAATAAGAAACCTGGAGGGGGCTCTAAATGATTCAGTCTTCAACAATGTTCATCCCCTTATATTTACGATATTCGTTCCAGAGTTTCTTTTTAATCTCTGGATCTTGTTCAGCTTCAGCAGCGAGCCTGATTTGTGCAGCAATGGCATCGTCATTATTGGCGGATGGAATATCTTCCGGGATAGCACCGTTATCTGCTCCACCAGAAGAAACCACCGAACCACCCTCATTTTCAGATGGCTCAACTGAATCTGCTGTACCGGCTTGAGCTGGCATTGAGCTTTCCGTTTCTGTCTCAGGTTCAGTGCCCTGCATTTCCTGGCTGGCGACTGAGCTATTACCAGCGTTACCACCCTGATTTTCTCCACCGCCCTGTTCGCCACTCTCTCCACCATCGCTGCCAGTTGCAGACGTATTATTTGGATCAGACAAATTGCATGACTCAAAGCGGTTGACCGAATCAAAAAAAGCTTTTTCCATTAACGCTATTCTTTCTGCGCGAGTAAGCTCCGGGCTATCACTGTAACGAATTTCCGCTTCACCGCAGTCCTCAGCGGGAGTGGTCGCCTCTTCTGCCTGAACCGTGAGCAAACCTGTCACTAAAACTGACAAGACCAGGCTCATAAGGTTATTCAGTGAAAATAAACTGAGTAAATTCAGATATCGCTGTTTGAGTATTTTCATAAGATTGTGCACTAATCCATTAATACCTACAGAAAAAAAGAAGTCTATCGCCACTATGTATCCGATAGAACATTTGTCAGCAGACGGCAGTGATAAGTTTTCACTGCTTTATAGAGCTCGAAGTATGAGACGTTAAAGCATTGTTAATGAATGTTGACTGAATAGTCTAATTTGTTTTGCAATTTATAAAGCATTTAAATGGATCTCAGAAATTGCTCCTAATGAAATTATCTTACTTACGTTCACACGCAGGAGCGTGTGAACGAGTAAATTTTTTAACACACAAAATTCACATCATCAGGCGCATAATCAACAAATGAAAACATCCGCTTTAGTTATTGGCGGCAGTGGGCAGATTGCTCAGGCCATCATTGAAAAATTATTGACCTACTTAACTGCTGAAAATATTGTGGTTGTAAGTCGTGGGCCACAACCTGATAAGTTTGCAGGTGTCATCTGGTATCAGTCGGAATACGACGAAGCAAGTATGAGCAATCTGTCGATGCAGTTTTATGAACAGCAACGTAACTTTGAAAAAGTCTTCATCTGTCATGGCATTCTGCATGATGCATCAGTAAAACCTGAAAAGCGTCTGGAACAACTTACAGCAGCTTCCATCAACCATGTGTTTAATATCAATACCATTACGCCTGTACTGTGGCTGAAACAGCTTTTACCTGTACTCAAATATGCTGAAACCTGTCAGGTAACCATCTTCAGTGCACGGGTTGGCAGCATTAATGATAATCATATGGGAGGTTGGTATAGCTATCGCGCTAGCAAGGCAGCGTTGAATATGCTGTTAAAATCCACTGCCATTGAATATGCCCGTCGCGCCAAAATGGTCAAGTTACTGGCCTTCCATCCCGGTACCACTGACTCTCCACTGTCTCGTCCATATAATACAAATGTGCCTGACGATAAGTTATTCACCCCGGATTTTGTTGCCGATAGATTATTTGAAATTCTAAAGGGTTTACCAACTGACGGTGAATTGTCATTTCTGGATTGGCAAGGAAAAATCATAGACTGGTAAACAGGTTTTCACATGTCCTGTTTCTGCTCACGTGCATCCAATCTGTCGTAGGCTTCTTTCTCGTGATGAATATCACTGATCAAGCCCCGGTGCATAGCCACTGAAATGGCCTCCTGATTCTGAAACCGGCCTCCTTCCTTAAACAGCAAATCAAGTAAATCCCGGGCAGGCATATCCAGATATTTAGACAATTCCTGCGATTCATTGGAAAACTTTTCCAGGACTTCAGGGTGTTTCTGTTGAACATTCAATATCGCCAGATTATCAATAATAGCCAGCTCTTTTGCTGTCGCCTGACTAAGGCCGTTATCCTGGACAAATCTTAAACTCGTTAACCCTGTCAGTTGATGAAAGGTGTTCTGTACCAGATTCAGATCGGCATTCCGTCCCGCCAGGGCAACTCTCAACCATTTCAAACGATGTCGGGCCAGAATGATCATGCTTTGTTCTATTTCTTTGCTCATAGACTTCAGCTCCTTTGGACTTCTTGCACCCTTGTTAGCATAGCAACGTCCTTTCATACAAGCCCTAGTATTATTCTGCACATAATATGTCATGATGATTCAAAGCATTTAGCAAGGTTTCTGTGTGAGTTTTAGTAGTGGGGTATGTCAGATGAAACACTTAGTCATGATGACAATTGTTTGTGTGAGCATAGGTTCAGTCCAGGCAGAAAATCTTGAGCATGGGACCATTACAAGTTGTGCCTATCAGGCAGGTACTGCCTATGAAATCCAGAAAATCCGTCAAACCGAGGGCGACGACTGGGAAACGTTTGAAACCAAGATAAAATCGATTTACAAAAAATCTCAAGGCCGTGATGATTTACTGCAAATTGCCAAACAGGTATTTATCCAGCCAACCAGTAAATCAGCGGATTTTATTCATGACCAGATTTTTGATGCCTGCGTTAAACGTCAACAAGGCACTGAGTCAATTTACTGACTTTTAGCGTTTTGACTCAACTAATTAGGCCCATCAAAAGATTAAACGCCAACACAACAAAAATCAGTGCTGTCATACGACTGAGATAAACCTGAGCATTGGGTTTTCTTTTAAGCAAGTCACCAAGCTTGGAAGCTAATATGGAAATACCACTAAAGATAAAGAGTGAAACAGCACCAAATATAGTCCCGAGCAATATAATTTGTGGGGTAATCGCACCATAGTTTGAACTGGCGAACTGTGGTAGAAAGGCCAAAAAGAAAATACTAACTTTGGGATTAGTTACATTCATCACAATGCCGCGCAGATATAAGTTTGTATCACTTAATACTACGTCTTTACCTGATAAATCTTCTGTCTGACTGTTAAGCATCTGCCAGGCGAGGTAGACCAAATAGAGTGCGCCGATGACCTTCAAAGCACTCAATGCCCAGTCAGAGGTTTGTATAATAGTGGCAACACCAAATGCCACTAAACAGGTATGAAAAACCAAGCCAGTACATAGACCTAAGGTAATCAGAATCCCACTGCGTTTACCATAAAGTGCTGACTGGGTAAGCACAAAGATATTATCTGGCCCGGGGGCTAGGGCCAGCAACGCTGAGGTGAATATAAAAACTGCATAGACTTCAATTGGCATGCTTTAGAAAATCACAGATATTGTTTCATTATCAAGATGAACTTTTAAGGAAAAAGTAAATATTCAAGACGGATGATACAAACTGAAGCTCCTACATCTGTAATAAACTGATTTACAGAAACTCAAATCCCACTTGAAACAATTTTTCAACCTCATCGACATCCTGCTGTTCGGTCAAAAAGATGACCAGATGATCGCCGCTTTCAATCTGAATATTTTTTTCGGCAAACAAAATCTTTTCTTTGCGTAATATCGCTCCGACGGTAGCACTTTTAGGTAGTTTGAGTTCTGAGAGCTTGCGTCCCACAACATTAGAAGTTTGCTTATCACCATGTGCCACAATCTCTATTGCTTCTGCAGCCCCCTGTCTTAAGGAATGCACGGTAATCACATCACCACGACGAATATGGGTCAATAAGGTCCCAATGGTGATTTGTGCGGGCGATACGGCAATATCAATGCTGGTTCCTTCAACAAGTTCAACATGACTGGCCTTACTGATAATGGAAAAGGTTTTGCGAGCTCCCAGACGCTTGGCCAACATCGCAGACAAAATGTTAGCTTCGTCGTCGTTAGTCACGGCGCAGAACACATCCGTTTTATGAATATATTCTTCTTTAAGCAGGCCGGCATCGCCTACATCACCATGCAATACCAGACTGTGATGCAGATCTTCGGCGATCACCCGTGCCCGATTTTCATTATGTTCGATAATTTTAACGTTATGCGACTTTTCCAGTCGCTGTGCCAGTTGTTTACCAATCTGTCCACCACCGGCAATAAATATTCGTTTATAGGGTTGGTAATCTTTTTTGAA
>TARA_R100000654_G_scaffold16524_3_pt1 | contig 39046 bp, 28 predicted proteins | sample TARA_R100000654 | Tara Oceans TARA_R100000654 (sample SAMEA2622473) | marine metagenome | biome: marine biome (ENVO:00000447); feature: surface water layer (ENVO:00002042); material: "saline water (ENVO:00002010), including plankton (ENVO:xxxxxxxx)" | depth 5 m
TGTAACGTTAGACGTGTCCGTTACATCTGCACTGGCTTCTATGCCATTCAACTTAGTGTGATCAGCGTCAGTAAACACATTAGAATCACTAGCGGCTTCAACAGCTGTTCTAACCTCTGCATTACTTAACTGTGTATTAGTATCTGAAACTGTGTTTGTAAATGTTATCTTATCATCATCTCTGGCTATTGATAATCCTGTTCCAGCCTCCAAAACAACATCGTCAGTTTCACCGTCACTAGACGTTAATCTAATTTTTTCTTCATCTGAATTATCTCCGTCTACACAGGAAACACCATAAGTAGTATCAGATGCGGATATTGAAGCTTTTACAATTTTATTATTTGAATCTAATCCTAAGTTACCACCACTAGCAATAGTTCCTGTATCAACGTCTTCTAAGAAAACATCGTTACGAAATCTTGCAATAAAATTTTGTATAAACTGTCCTATAAATTTCATTTTAGATATTTTTATCTAAGTCTATATATTGTATGGTAACCTTATCTCCCCTGTCTATCGCTTTAGCAATATTCGGATATATTCTCTTGTACGCATTAGTTGATTTTCCAATGAACCCATCCTTGATGATGATATTGTTTTCTTGCGAGTCGCCAACCAAAAGGCATCCAGCAGTATGTTCATCAGTATTACCAGTGTGTATAAGTACCCATTTAAAATTCGGCACGTCAATAACGTGTAGCATCCCTTTATGTATTGGAGCAAATCTTTTTTTGTATTTAGCATGAAAACCACCTTCTGTTCTTAATTTTATTTCGTATATACCTGCAGGTACCCTTGTTTCTCCTTTTATCTTTAGTGCTCTTCTTTCATCTTCTAATGTATAACACAAAAATTCAAGACCTAAATCTCCTTCTAAAAAAAGTAAGCCAGAAGTACTATCCTCCTGGCTACTAAATCTTAATACTTTAAGTTTCATATTATATTTTAGTCATCATCCGACAAACCTAAGTCTGCCCCATCACATAATAAATATTGTACTTTTTGGGCTGCTGTTGTTGCCGCAACATCTAAATTTGCTGAATCATTTGCCGCTCCATCTAAATTTAAAGGGGCTACCATGCATTCTCCTGGTTTTAAATCAGCTATTACATCACCGTCTGGTTTGACAGCTACTGGATAGTCTGTGTCTACATTTTTTATTAATGCATATAATCGGTCTTTATTGTGACTTGCTAAATTTATAGTAGTGTCTGATGTTCCGTTAGTAAGTATTTCTCCTGTAGATATTAATGCAGAATCAACTGTAGTTGCATCTGTAGTAAAATTAGGAGTATATGTAAATACTGTTGTTCCTGTAGCGTCTACTAAAGTTACAGAACCTGTTATTGATATTGTTAATGATTGTGTTGCCATATTTTATTTTTTATGCGTTTGAATCTATTTCTACTGCAGCGTACTCTACTGTTACTGTGGCTGTATCAGCTTTTGCAACCGTTGTACCTGTTCCTCTAATTACTGTCATTAAAAACTCTCCTGGTTTTAATATACCAATGTAATCAGCCTCACTAGACGGTCCGTCATATATTTTTACAAAATTTGTATCATCTAAATTTTTTACATAAACAAATCTTCCGTGTCCAGGTGCAGCCATTATAGTTGCGTCACTGTTATGCGCAACATCAATTCTTCCAGTCGCTATTTGATCTACTCCAGTAATATTTAATGTATATGCTCCAGATTGTGACTGTGAATATCCTGTTGCTGAGCTAGCAGTCATGCTCATGGTTGCGTTTAATGTATAATTTTGCGGCATAGTTTTTTATTTTTTACAAATTTATGAAATTTTTCTTATATTTTTTAGAATCTTTAAGTTTTTTAAGCTCATTACATTTTTCATATTCCTCCAACTCACAAAAATAATCAATTATTTTGTCAATTACTTTGTTGTCTATTTTTTTTTGAGGATTAAATGGTAATGCGCATCCATTATAATCTAATAAATCTTCAAAAGTAAGTTTATTTGTTATAATCATGTATGAGTTTGTCATAGACTCATGTATAATTTCTTTTACTTCTCCGTCTAAGTCGTCTATCATTTTTTAACTTTTTCTAATGATCTACCTCCAAAATACGCACCAATTACAGTTATTAAAACTAATTGTAACAAATCTACCCAAGATGCTTTTACTTCAAAAGATATTACACCAGCATCAATAAATATTAAAAGTACTGTAGATACGCATAAAAATATTAACACTAATGGTCTGATATTTTTTGACAACCAAGAATCAGAGGCCATGTCTACTTTCCAACGTTCGGTTACTTGTTTTTGCATTTCTGCTTCGTAACCCATTATCATATCTTTTATTTTTCTTTCAGCATCTGCTTTTTCTTCTGCTGATGTATGAAGATTATCTATAACTCCACCTACATTTTTTATTAGTTCTCCTGCACCTGCTGAAAATATTTTGCTTAACATATTAAATTATTTAGTAACCTCCGCCACCGCCTCCACCACTACTTCCGCCACTAGAAAAACCAGCAGAGCTTGTTGCAGGGGGTGTGTTAGTTTGATTATTTGGATTAAAACCTGAAGATGGTGTAGCTGCTTGACTATGTGTAGCTCCACCCATATACCCTAATTGTCCTTGATAATTATGTGTGTGAAACCCTGATAGCCCATTTGCTGCAGCATACGATAAAGCTTCAGCTACTGTAGTATACAAAGGTATACCATTTATTGTTGTAAGTACCGCCATTTTTTTATTAATTTTTTTTCTGTTGTGCCGTTATCGTATATAAAGATAACAAATTTATTTTTAATATTGTTTACAGGTCTACCCAACAGATCTGTTATTGCAATTAATTTTTTGGCTACACGCTTAGGAATTGGACCATAATAAGAACCATCACAATAGTTATAAGTTAATTGACATATATTATCCCACTGATTTTGGCAACAATATTCATCTACAGATATTACCCATTCATAGCACGGATCATTTAACCAATATGGTACTCCTGGTCCAGTTATACAATTCGCAGCATATAAACAAGACAATGTGTCGTTTACATTAGCTATTTCATTGTAGTTGTACGCATTGAGATCCATACATCCTTCAACAATAGATATACACGAACCATTATCAGTATTAGCCAAAGAGTCATAGTTAAAAGCAGAACTATCGGTACAACCATATATATAAGCGATACAACTAAAATCTTCAGTGTTTGCTTGTGGGTTGTAATTAAGCATGCTAGGGTCAGTACAACCATAAATATAAGGTATGCAAGAATTATTGTCAGCATTTGCTAGTGGATTAAAGTTAAACATTGTTGAATCTGTGCAACCAAACACATAAGGTATACAACTACCATCATCAGCATTAGCTAACGGATTATAATTGTACATTGTTGGATCAGTACACCCATACAAAAATGCTATACAAGTATCTGCGGTATTTGCATTTGGGTTGTAATTATAGGCAAGCGGCTGCATACATCCGTATATTACAGGAACACAGCCTCCATTGTCTATATTAGCAGTAGAATCATAATTGAATGCTGATGTATCCATACAGCCCCATACAGCTTTAATAATACAACTGCCATCATCATAGTCTGCTACAAAACCTTGTGTATAATATTCTAAATAACTTGAGTTAGTACAACCTGGCGTATAATAACAACTAGAGTCACTAGTGTTTGCTTCTTCATCATAATTAATTGCCAATGAATCTAAACACCCATAAACTTTTTCTTCGCAGGTATTACCACAATTTGTAAGTAGTCCATATGGAAATAAAGGCTGTATAAAAGGTGGCTGTATACTTATCAAGGTATCTCCTTCAGGATTAATAAAAGTAAAACCACACTCTATAGTTGTTAGTGCTGCTTGAGCCGATATATGAAATATAAACTCCATTGGTGCAGGTGCTGATAAATTCATTTGATATTCATCGTTAAATCCACCTGTGTGATTAAAGTGATATACACTATCTGGATGATTCAAAACTAAATGCGAACCTACCCATCCGTTACCCATTAGATCATGCAACACTAAGGTAAACTCACAATCTGCAATCATATCCATAGTATTAGCATTCGGATCAAAATTAAACATTGTAGAATCGGTGCATCCATATATTTTTAAAGTTTGACAACTACCATCGTCTACGTCTGCAAATGGATTCCATTCTACATAATCATCATCTGTACATCCATATATGGGTGGGCAAGAATCAGAAACAAATACATGTGACGTGTCAGTCCCAAAAGCAGGATCTGTGCCATATACTAATGTATCATTACATTGCTTTACGAAATATGATCCGTCTTGTCCTTGCCATAACGAACCATTCAATCCGTCACCATAGCTGTCATACATAGTAAATATTAACTCACCTTTTGGTATACATACAGGCACTACAATAGTCGCGTAATCTGGATTACCCGCATAAGTTACTGATTGTGCATACACTACACCATTACTGTCTTTTATGTCCCAACTAGTTTCGCCTTGATATTGGTCTAAATTTATTATAACTTTAGCAGGAACGCAAGGTGGTGGTTGAGGCATGCATTGAGGCACTACTCTATTATGAATTAAGCCAGTTGTAAATGTAGGGTTAGGGTAACTAACGATAGTATCTTCACAAACTGAAACATAATAACTACCTCCTGGTATACCATCGCCATACGAGTCATATATAACCCAAGATATATTCGTTATGCTGTCCGCTAATAATACCGTATCTGTGTGTGTTGTATTTTGTAAAGTATAATGCCCAAATTGTACTTCCGATATAATTGGTCCTTGAAAACTGTCTGCAAACAATACCCACCTTGTTTCTGACGGATAGCTATCAGTAGTTATATGTACTACAAAATCCTTTTGTCCAAAAACAAATAAAGGTAATAATAGTATAGACAAAAATATATTTTTCATATTAAAAATCACTCATCATTTGATTATCTATTTCTTCTTGTACTTCTTCTTTTGTTGCAACCATTTTAAAACTCAAATCAGCTTGAAATCTTGCCACTTCTTCTCCATCTTTAAATATTATTATAGTAGGCACGACTGCAATCTTATGTTTTTTTTGTGCTTCTACATTTTTTGCTACATCTGTGTATCCTATGCTTTTACATTCTTTTAAATTGTTAACCCAAGCAACATCATTTGCACTATTCCAAGCAGCATTAAACTGTATTACCTTTATTTGTCCAAAAGCAGTACCAGCAAAAAACACAAATATCATTATTAAAAAGTATATTACGAACTGGTAAAAACTATCAGATTTTTTCATTATCTGTTGTAAAGCTTATCTTCTATTTTCTCAAGAGTTTCTTTCATTTCTTCCACATCTTTTTTTGTGTCCATGATTGTTTGACGTATCATCTGGTCTTTCATATCAAACTCCATTCTTGTAACCTCTGGATCTGGTGGAGCGGGCAATTCTTTTGCTTCAGCAATATCCGCTTGTAATGTAAACCACATACCAACTAATGTTGCAATTAAGGCAGCAATACCTCCAAGTGTTTTTACACTTACCTGAAAGGATGTTTCTTCGCTTAACTCTTTAGCCATTTTTTATTTTTTGTTACAATAACAGTCGTTCAAACAAATTTTTCCAAAAGTTATTATTTTTACAAATTTACAAATTATTTTTTTCATTTTAAAATATTATATAGTTAACACCTAATTTAAAGTCGTACCATTCTCTATTCCAGTACTTATTGTATTTGCCTTCTACAAAATATCCTAAATTTTTGTTTACTTTTATTCCGTATATCAAACCTGCAGTATAGTCATACCATTGATCATCCTCTATATAATTGTGATAAGAAAATTGATTACTATCATTATAATGCCAAGGCAATAAATTGCCCCATGCGTGTAGCCATGTATTTTTACTGTATTTATAATAGTCAAAACCAATAACTAAAGAGTGTTGTATAATTCTTTCTAATTCGTTTCTTTTCTTCTGCGTGTAGTCTGCTAATACTTTTGGTATTACCACCTCTTTCCAAACCTCTGGACTTGTAGCAACTAGGTTTCCAGAAGGATCTTTATACTCACTATTTACAACATCTATTGTGTATCCTTCTTGTATTGCTAAGTAAGTGTAATGTAAATTTCCATTATCCAAGATCCATTCTTGCAGCGGATTATATCCGTATGGTTCTGCAAGTCTGTGTGTGAAACCTATACTAAAAGATAAGTCTTTATTATGTTTGTGTCTATATCTTTCAGATACTTCAAAATATTCTACATCTGCAAATCCATCTTTTAAATACTCTATTTTAGCAGCAAAATGATCTACACATAAAGGCCCTTCACAATCATCATCAGAACTGTATCTAATAAAATGATGTTGATCTATGTACTCAACGCCTTGCTGTCTAGCGTAATCTATTTCAAAGAGATACTCAAAACCCTGAACTTTTCCTACAGTAGCAGCATCTGTATAATTTGACTCTGTTCCATCATAAAATGTATTTGCTTTGTTTTCATAACCAAACCTTGCAATTTTTCTTAAACCTATTGTCAATGAATAATCGTATGGAGTTTCTATAATTTCTTCTTGTAGTGATCCAGAAGTAATAGAAAATGTTTTTAAGTCAGATTTTGATGTACCTCCGTTTACAGCCGTATAAAATGTAGCAAACTTTAATTGTTTTTTTATAGATTTTTCTATATTGTAATTTTTTAAATATACTGAGATTTGTTCTTGTGCTTTAAGACAAAAACTTATATATAAAAATATAAATATTAAAATAATTTTTTTCATATTTTGTTAATCATGATTAATTGTAATGTTGTATTTATCACTTAAATATTGATGTAAATTTCTGCTTTGTGATGTGCTAAACACTACGCTTTCATAGAATATTACTTCACGCACTTGACCGTCTAAAGCTCTGTCATTGTCATTTCTTATACAAAGATTTTGTATGTCAAATCCACCTGTGTTTGTTATATTTGTAGAAGTCGCAGAATCTATAACAATTTTTTCGCCATCTACTCTCCATTCAAACACCCCATCATCTGTTCTTGATAGATATATAATTTTTGTACTTCCAGTTGTAAATACAGACGAGGTATGTTTTAGATTTGTAGTTACGTTGCTTGGGACATCTGTTTTAATTCTTAAACTTCTGTTGTTTTGAATTTCTATAAATTCATTGTTGCTGTCAGAAAATATAACTTGATTTGTGTTTGCGTCTAACCTAACCACAATAGCAAACGTAAAAGGCTCTTGCTCCGAAATAGTTATAGTATTAAAATCTAAAAATTGCGATGTACCTGTTTGGTCAAAATCTAAGCCTTCTATACCATCTGATATGGTTACGGAGGGTTGATTTGATACTTCTGGTGCTGTAGCATTACGACCTGAATCGGATGAATCAACCCATACTGCTGACGAAACCCCTACACCTCCTTGCAACCATAGCGCTAAACGTAAATGTAGATTATCATCCGTTGGTGACCAATCTGGCGGGTACTCTAATGGCTCGTTTGTTATACCTAGGCCTAATACCATATTACCAATTTTTTGGATTTATATAATATAAGAAATTTTTCTTTTTTGGTTTTATTTTTTGATATGCTACGTTGTCTTTAACGATTACGTCAGGTTTTTCTTCAATAGTTTTTTTGTAAACCCTTGGATTTCTGCTTGCTAATTTTTGTATAAAACCCATTCTAATGTCCTTTAGGTGCAAAGTATACTATACACGCACCGCTTGCCATAGTAATTTTATCCCATTTACCATATATGGTTGTACCTGCTGCAAAAAGTATACTATTATCTAAATCTACCCCATTACCTGCAGCTCCAATTCCGTTTGATCCATCTAAATCATTTTCTGCAGTTACACTGCTTATACAGCCCACTTCACCGTTTAAAGATTCCATAGCGCTAAAAGTTGAGTCAGCGTCATCAGAATTTAATATAGTAATAGCACAAACATAAACTTTTGCGCTTGATCCTGTTAGGTCTATTCCTGCTGTTCCTGATAATAATGTAGAGCCAAAAGCTCCTAAACGGTATTTATTGTGGTCAATGTTTTTAAAACTCATAATTTTTATTTTTTAATATCCTACTGGTGCTAAGTAACAAATACAAGAACCAGCATTTAGTTCAACAAAATCCCATTTGCCATATATAGTTATACCTTTTGGAAATTCATGACTAGTCGTTATTTCTGTTTGATCATTATCTGAATTATTTGTGAAAGCTCCAAAAGCATCATCTATTTGTGATTGTGTTGTTTCTGTTGTAATGGAACCGACTAAATTATCTAAAGTTTGTAGCTCCTGAAACGTTACTGTTTCTAACATAGTTATAGCTATTACAAATCTATTTGCAGTTGCCCCGTCTAAATCTAACTGTGCACCGTCACCAGTCAAATATACTGACCCAAACTGTCCAAAAGATGCTTTAAATAAATCGTTTACGTTCATGTATTATTTTTTACAAATATAATCAAATTAAATTATTTATTCTTCTCCCAGTCTTGCTATTTGTTTTCTTACTTCTGCGCCAGGTAAAACTTCTGTCATAAATGTTTTCAATGCTTTAGATTGTCCTCTATCTGCATATTCGCTTTTCCGTTGCGTTTTTTCTCCTGATGTAGCCTGATTTATAGCTTTCATTGTATTCTTTGCAGTACCATAAGAAGATGGAACTATAGTGTAGTTTAAAAATCTTCTAACGTCAGTAGTTACAAATATATCGTTAGAGAACTTTTTAAGTGTTTTTATAGTTGCTGTATCTGGATCATCATCATCTTCTAATATTGCTATTAGTGACAATACTGTTACACCAAGACCTACACCTCTTGCGTGTGCACGTATTGCTGCTTTTCTAGTATCGCTTGCATTGTCATATATTTTTATTATTTCTTGTTTTGTTATACCGCCAGCAAAATATCTTCTAAACAAATCAGTTACAAATTCAGATGAAGCACGATAACTACCTATATTAACATCACCAAATCTATCTATATCTTCTGCCGAAAATCTGTCTTTGAATAATGTGATGAACCATTTTTTAAATTGAAGCAGTGCTCTACCATAAGAATACATAGATAAAAGACTTGCGTCTAATGATGTGTAACCCTCACCATGCAATGTAGATATTTTATGATTGATCTGCATTATTCTTTCTTCACTAATTGTTTCTGGATTATTAAATTCTTGTTCAGTCAACATACCTAAAAATGCTGCACCTTGTATGTAGCCTTCTGTATAATCCATAAATAAATACGAAAACTTTTCTAATTGTTTTGCAGGTCCACTTTGTTCTGCCAAATGTATAAATTCGTCAAAACTATAATCCACTACTCTTAAGTCCTTTAATATTTCTCTTGATCTTTTTAAGTTCCTCCAATATCTAGATTCACCTAATATAAACTGTTTGCCACCACGTTTACGTAATTCTTGATATTTACCTGCTAGTAAGTTACCAATACCGACAGACATATTAAAACCTAATAATCTAAGGGATGTAAGTCTTACAAAGGTGTCTATAACTTTATCACCTGTTTTACCTAATGCACTTTCTTGCGTTTGACCCATAGTTAAGAAACCTTCTTTCCACCAACCAGTCAAATATTTTACGGCATTCTTGTTATCCAAATTTTTATTAAATGCTATAATAGAATCGGTAAGTATAGCTAAATCACCCATACCAGTAAACCTGTCTTCTCTTGCAACCACATCATTGTTTTCTAATTTATATTGTCCGTCTCCATTGTAAAATAAATGACCGCGCATAAATTCTAACATAGCCGTGTTTATATCATAAGATACATCTTGTGCTTTTACACCTTTTCTTCTTTCGTATTCTTTTATTAGTTCTTGATCAAAGTCAGTTAAGTTTTCAGAACCTAATAGTCTTCTCATCATATGCCCATCATTAACTAATGCATCATACTCCATATCAGACAACATAATTTTTTCACCATCTTCATGTATACCTTTTGCTTTCAACTGTTTTGCTTTACGTCTTAATTTATCAAGCTCAAATATTTGTCTACCAGAATCTAATGTAAGTTTACTTGTTCTGCCTTTGTATACATCATATCTCCATTCGTAAAACGTTTTAAATACTCTTTTACCGTTTTTGTCTATACCTTTGACTCTTACTCTATGATAGTCTTGTCCGTCTATAGCTGTGCTATAAAGTCCAAACAATCCACTTCTTCCCATATGTTCAAGCACACCTAACTGACCAGCATTTATATTTGCTTTACCATCATTTGCTGATAACATAACCTCACCTAAAGCTTTGTATCTTATGTAATATTCTCTTTCTTCTTTGGTCAAATCTACACCCCTTTCTACTATTTCTTGTTCAGTAAATAGTCTTACTTTACCATCTTCTACAGAAGCTATGTTACCATAAATAAACCTGTAACGATCTTGTCTACTAAATTCTTTTTGTAATCTTTCTAACACAGTAAGCCCACGTAACTTTGATCTAACTAGAGCTCTATTCTTTTCCTCTAATAGTCTTTTGTGCTCTTTAAAACTTCTTATATATTTTCTATATTGTTTTTGTGCTTCGTTTATAAGGTATTGTATTTCTGGCCTATTAGATGTCATATTGTTAGATCCCAACCAGGCTTGAAAGTTAGTAAGATCTTGTTGTGGTGTACCGTCTACACCAGGTATGTTGTACTTATAATCTTGTTGTTTACCTCTTTTTCTTAAAAACTCTGCTTGTTCTTGAAATGCTTTTTGGCCTATCTCTCTTTCTATCTTGTACCTTATACTTTTAGATGCAGCAGCATGAAACTTACCAAAGTCTCTTGCTAAGTCATACAGACCTTCTATTGTATACCCGCTGAGTGGTTTTCTTGTAAGTGTTTCTTCAAACTCTTTAACTGTTTTTAGTTGATTCAAGTACGCGGTGTATTGATCTCGCAATCCCTTTAATGTTTGGTCTTCTTCATTTAATTTAGCTGGATCTATACCTTTATCACGCAAGAATTCATCAAAAGATAACACCTCTACATCACCACCCAAGTAATCACCATTGTATGATTGATCTGCTGGTATTACTTTTTTTGCTTTTGGTAAAACTATGTTGTTGTTTTCTCTTGCATGCATTTTTGTTTTCTCTGCTGGTGTCATGTTTTGCACACCTGACTGCCTTCTATTTACATCTGCTATAGCGTTTTCTAGTTCTTGTGGTACAGGGCCTTTTGTAAAGTCAGGTTGTTTATTTTGATTGTCCTGTGTTAAATTAGACATTGCAGTGTTTATTTTTTCTACATACGCATCACTAAAGAATGGTACAAACGAAGAAGCTTTACCAGCACCACCTGATAATCCAAACCTATTGAACGCATACTCTATTTCAAATATTAAATTTTGTTCAGCTTCTAACAACTGACCAAAAGCTTGTTTGTATTGCTCTATAGCTTTGTAAGATGTAAACTCTGTAATCTTTGCTCTATTCATTACAATATACTTCTGACCTTTACGTTCTCCTACCTCTATAACATCTCTCAAGAAAGCGTTATCAGGATTACTGTCTTTTAATGCTTGAAACTGTTGTACTAAAACTGTCTCTGACTTGACATCATTCAAGAATGTAAATTGTTCTTTTATGTTATTTACTATAACCTGATTTACAACTTCTGCTTTTAGTTCACCTATGTCATTCAGTCTATCTAAAGATGCAGGTATAGTAAGTATTCTTTGCATATACGGTGAGTATCTTACGTCTGTTCTTTCAGCTCTTTGTAACACCGAATCAAATAATTTTGTAGCATGATCAATTATAAAATTGTTTTTAGTTTGATCAGTAAACGTATATGTAAATCCTGTCTTACCTATCATTGGTATGTTGACCACACCTTGCGCCTGTTGTATACCGTCTCTTATTTTCTTTAATTCAAGTGGATTCTTTTCAATAGTTTGATGTACCGTGAAAGCTTTTGATATTGGATCTACTGCAAACTTTTTATATCTATCTAATGCATATAACATCAAAACTGCTTTTTGCTTTTCTTTTAATGTGTTTAGTTTGTTTAGATCTAGTGACACTTCCCCATCTTTGACAAACTTTTTTATATCAATAGTGCCTAGTTTTTCTTGCTTTGCAAACTTTAATAATTGATTTTCGTTTATACTATCTTTTTCTATAAACATATCTTTAATGTCGCTATCTCTTGAAACGTAATCAGAACTGCTGTTTCTTTTAAAGTCCATGTAGCTTTTAACTATATCAGAATTATATAGTACAGCTAAATCATTTAAAGAGTAACCAAGTCTACGTAGCATTACATATGAAAATACACTTTGCATGTCCATACCAAGTTTACTAGCATATTGATGTTTCGCATTATCTAATGCTATATTTAATAGTTGTGCAACACCATACCAGTTACCGACACCGTTTTCTGCTGTTGCGTCATCGTAAAACTTATCATGTGTTATTGGACCTTTTTCTCCTTTTATTGTTATTTTAAAAGGTAAAGAATCCCGACTATTAGAAAATACATTGAATGATCTCATTAATGAAGCAATCATACCAACTAAATTTTTAGCAGGCACATTGTCTGCAAACATTTGCCCATCACCTGTTGGTTCTAATTGTGAATCTTGTTTTTTGCCTTTAAATACTTTTGCTATTGCAGCTTCTGCATCTTTCTCAAAATCTATGTCAGCTTGTATCTCGCCCTCTTTCTCCGATCTACTAATGAGTTTTACATATGCATCAAAGAAATCATTAGACAGCTTTCTCCAAGACTTATCACTAACCTCTTCAAGTGTGTATTTAAAATTCATATGTATGCTATCGCCATCTAAGTCAGCACCCCAGTACTTACTAACCCAAGAAGGTATAGTAATATTTGATGTGGGTGTATCGCCTATTTTTTTATGAAAGTCTTTTACTACAAACACTGCGCTACTTACCTTACCGTGTGCAGGCACCCTTGTTCCAATAAACAAATCACCAATCTTAACTCCCTGATCTTGTAAGTAGCCAGGAACTATTGCTTCTGACGCTACAATAGATGGGTCTTCTGCAAACAAACCTTTTTCGTAAAATTTTAGACCCATACCTAGATTAGCAGATTGATAGCCTATAGATCCTTTTGTATACATTTTTGTACCTTTATGCGTTATACGCCCTGTAGCAATTGAATTGTGTACAGCGTTTAGATACGGGTATCTTGGATCAAGATTTTCATATGTATTATCTACAAGAACATCAAATATATCAGCAGACACAGAAGACTTGAATGAATCTCTTTCCTTTATTACATCTGATTCAGTACCTTTGTCGTTCATTATTAAGCTTGCATTTCTACTAGCATTGTTTTCTTCCATAACCCTTTGTCTGAGTGAAAGCATAGTATTTAATGTAGTTTGTTCTTCGGGCGCTATGTTTGTTGCCAAGTTGTAGAACAATTGCGAAGGAAAGAATCTTTCGTCCGTTTGTTTGTCTAACTCTAACTGTATACCAAAACCTTCACCTGATAAACCTACATATCCACTTTCGTCAGAATATATTTCGTCTTGTATGGACATTATGTTAGCCATGTCATATCCTTCACTAATATCGTGTATTACCCTGTTGCCTCCTGAGTATAGTTTTGCTGCAGATTCTGATGCTGCAATAACCAAACCTCCGTTAGCTCCTATTGCTCTTACCTCTTGTGTTCTAGCTCTTAATACATCACCTATGTTTTTTAAATACTCACTTTTTGCTTCTAGCTCTGGTGTTAGTGTATGCACCGCAAACTTCATGTATGTAGTCCTGCCCTTTTGCGGGCCTTCTAACTGTGTGTAATGATATACAAACTTAAACACATTACCTACATTCTGCGATTCACCGTATCTTGCTCTTATCATCTTTGCTTCTTCTGGTAATACGTAACCCATAGCGTCATTTTCAATCGCTACATTGTCTTTCCAATTATCTCCAAATTGTTTTTTTGCTTGATCTTCTGTTAGTATGTCACCATCTTTTGTTTCGTAATAATCTTTTGTAACTACAAACTCTACTGTAGTATTTCTATCAAACACAGTGTGACTAGCTATAGCTCCTGCAGCACGTTTTATATAGTCTACTTGATTTTTAGATTGTCTATGATCATGAACAAACAGTTGCTGCGCCATAAACTTATTAGCAATATAAGAAGTTAAAAATGCCTCTACCGCACCTTCTTCAAACACACCTTTTTTAAGAGCGTTATTATTCTTAAATAACTCTTTGTTTTTGTTCGCGTAGTCTCTCCATTTTTTTAGCAACTCAGGCATTTGTTTTATTTTGCCATTAACAATGTCATATGGAAATACACGATCTCCATTTTTATATTTTGCTTTATATGCAGGATTGTTTTCTATTTTTGACAACAATAGTTTTCTCATTGCAGGATTATGAGCAGCTATACTTTCTACATAATACCTTCTGCTTTTGTCAGAAAATACTGCAATAGGCTGATCGTACCGTATAACTTTTTCATTATTCTTTATACCATCATTATATTTATTTAGAAACATAAAGAAGTCTGCTGCAATTAATTCATCAGGATTTATATCTGTAAACTTTTTTGTTCTGTTGTCTTTGTTTTTTAAACCTTTTGCTTGATTGATAAATCTACGCATTAAACCAGAATGTATGGTAAAGTGAAAAGTTTTTTTACCATCTTTGTTTTTATTACGTAATGCCATCAAACTATATATGTTGTTATCATGATGCATTATATCGTTTTTGTCCAACTGTATATCTTCGTTAAATATTCTTTCTACATTGTCAGCTCTGTTTCTTAAACCATTCTCCTTGTTAAATATACTAACACCATCCATATCTACATTATCTACCATAGATAAATAATTAGTCGCTCTAGATGCTATGACCCCATGCGTTAATATTGTTCTTATATCAGATTGATTACCATGAAAGGTTCCTAAAACTTTTCTGTTGTTTATTTCATCAGCAAAACCTTTTTTCTTACTAATATGTCTAACTATAAATTTGTTTTTTAAATCTGGATTACCAAACTTGTTTATTGTATTATCAAATAATATATCTGACACTGATTGTCTTTTGCCTTTGTATATCATAGTTTGACTAAGCATAGAGTCTATGTCAATTAAAACACCTTTATTATCAGCAGACAATATAGTTTGAAAGATAGCTTTAGCGGCATCATACCTGTCTCTACTACTACCAGGATTTTTGTCTTGAAACAAAGTGTTGTACACTCTTACAACTTCTTTAATAACATCTTCATTGCCTTTTATTGATTTTACTACACCGTCAACAACACTCTTTTCTACAGTTGCGCTTGTGCTTATATACCTGGTCCAATATCTATCATTTTCATTTTGTATAGTTAATACATTGTGAGCTAATGTTTCTATTGTTATACCTTCTACTGGACCTTTAATTTGTAATAACTTTGCATTCGTTAAAACTTGATCATTACCATAAATCCTGTCCATTACATTAACTATCGCTGTCAATGCTTCGTTTGGTGATCTTCTTACCTCATATGCAAAGTCCATCGGATTCTCTCTTGTTGCTTTAGCTGCAGACATAAGAGCTGCTAACACTTGTTTTGCATCTATTCTACCCCCTTCCTCTACGCTATTGTTATGTACCTCTACAAGTTTCTTAACAAAGTTTGTAGTAGTTTTTGGTAAAGCTATGTCTTTTTCTTCTCTACTGTTGATATCATTTGTTTCTTCAGATTGACCTGTAATGTCTTCTTTTGATTTCAAATCTATACCTATCCTAGATAGCTCTTTATCTAATATTTTATCAGCTTGCTGTAGCTGCTTAGGTCTTTGTATTTGTGCAATTATTGATTCAATGTAGTTTCTTGTTCTTTGCACATTTTCATCTTTGATAGATAAATTGGAGTCATCGGCAATGGCTTGCATTACATTGTCTGTGATTTCTTGTACGCTTCTGTTAGCACCTATATATTCAGATATATAAAAAGACACTGCAGAGTAAGATGTGTTTTTTTCAAAAGGTTTTTTTATTGCTTTATTTATTGGTCCGTATGCAGAATTACGCATTCTAGGTAATGTTCTGTTATCAGATCCAAAGTTAAGAAGAACAGCTTTTGTTGCATTTTCTAAATCTAAAGAAGCTATATCTTTTACAGTTAAATTTAATATTTGTCTAGCGTCTTCATCATTAGTCAAATTCTTGACTTCTTTGTAGAATTTTATAAGATCTTCTTCTAATCTTTTTTGTGCAGCTGAACCTTCTATCACAGCGTCTACTGTTCCCTTTGAATACAACTCTAATGTTCTTACAAATGTTTCTTCTAATATATGTTTTTGCTGACTGTTTCTTAATTCTGTTGCGCCATTTGCTTTCAACTGCGTTCTAAGATTTATAAACAATTCATTTATTCTTGTATTGTCACCTTCTTTTATTGCTTGGCTTATACTATTAGATATGCTTATTAAATCATTCTCAGACATACTGTCTGTGTTATTGACTATGTTTCGGTAAATCTCACCTAATGTAGCAGTTCTACCTTTAAACTTCATAAGTAATAGCTCAGGATAATCTTGTTTTGTTTTTGTATATAATCCAGATTTAGGTAGAAGTTTTTTAATTCTTTTCATCAACGGAGTGTCTTCCATCAACCCATAATATATATGTCCTGCTTCGTGTATTATATCTGTTTGTCCTACCGAATCTATATTTATAAAAACAGTTGAACCAATAGCTAATGATGACGCTTCTTGTCCATAATCATCCATTAGTTTATTATAAGCAAGAACACCTTTTGCTCCTGGAAATTTTTTGTTCACTACATCTTTAACTATAGAATCTGCTATGACTCCTGATCCGTATCTGAATGCAGGTCTAATATCTAAAACTGTAGGAGTAAAATCTGGTAATTCTTTTTGACTTCTTGTAAAAAATTTTATTATTTTTTCTTTAGCTTCTTTTACACCTTTGACTAATTGATCTATTTTACGTTGATCTTTTTTCTTTGCTTTTGTTCTGGTTTTACCTTCTTCATAAAACTCTTGGGCTGTTTGCTCTAACTCTCCAATAACAGTACCATCAGCTACTACTTCTATTTTATTTTCATATAATAGTCCATTATTTTTAAATTGAAAATACAGTTTACCATCTACCTCTACTACATTGGATTCACCTGCTACTGGATTTACCAAACGTAACGTTATGTTTTGTGCTTCTCTTGTGTATTTAAGTATATCTACATCTCTCTTTGCAAAAAACTTTATTGTATTGCCAGCAGCTGCCTTAATCATATAACTAAATGCACCAGCTTTTTTATCTACTAATTTAGATATAGATGCCACGAAAGGCTTTATTCCTTTGCCTTTTAGAGCTTCTTCTGTCCTTTCATACTGTTCAGTTTTGGGCGCTACCTTCGGTTGGTCTTTTTTTTTTACGTCTTCTTGAGACTCTTCAGTAGTTTTTTCTTGTTTTCTTGCGTCTTTCCTAATCGCGCTTGACACATCTCTATTGTTTATTGTACCGCCCCTACCGCTTCCTTTTATTTGTTCTGCTGCTTCTACTGATATATCTCCATTTTCTAAAGCTTCAATTAATTTTTTTTTAGCTGAGGATGTTATTTCTTTGTTAGTAAGATTGTTAATTTTTTCTACAGTTTCCTCTACTTCTTGCTTTGCAGCAGTAGCTTCTCTTTCTGACGCAGGCTTTGTTACTCTGTCAACTACTCCCTTTACGCCTTTTACAGCAGCTGCACCTACATCCTTAGCTGTCTGTAATGCTTTGGTTCCAACCTCTGTCAAAGTTTCTCTTAGCGTTTTTTTAGGCTCGGCCTTTTCAGCTTCTTCTTTCTCTTTTTGCTCTTGCTCTTGTCTTTCTGTTTTTTGTTCTTGTCCTTTTTGCGTAAAAGTTTCAAACTCATCTCTTGTTAAACCTTTTTTCTTAAATCTTTTATCTCTTTGTCCTGTGGTCTTAGCTGTTGGAGCTTTGTCTACTTCTGCTGTGTATATATCTTCAATTGCTTGATTTGTTGTTGCTAGTTCTGCTTCTAAACGTTGCATTGTTTGATTATGCTCATCCTCAAGCATAGCTAATTTTTTATCTAGCTTATTCTTGTTTTTTATCATCTCTCTAGCCTTAGCTTTTCTCTCTTCATGACTTTCTATTTCTTGCGCTATTGCACCTTCCTGTCTAGTTTTTTTCATTTCCTGATAGAAAGCTGTTTCAGCACCCGCTTCTGTTAAAGTAGAATTGACGTGATGCTTTGCATAATTTGCTTCGGCTTGTTCTATTTTTATTTTATAAGCATTTCCTTGTTCTTCTGTAATCTTTTTGTCTGCCACCAAATTTTCTACTATTGACATAGCAACTGATCCATCACCTGAATAGTTCCATATATTAGAAGCTAATAAATTATCAACAGCTCTTTCCATTGCTAGTTTTTGATCAGCAGTTTGATCGGCAGATGCTTCTCTTATAATATCTATGGCATTATTGTATTGATCAATTTTTTTGTCTGTTAATGCTTTTCGTTCTGCAGCAGAATCAAAATACCCTCTGAATCCACCCATTGCACCACCCAGACCTACTGATGACCAAAATATATCTCTTAACTCTGGATTGTTTTTTCCAAAAGGAGCGTCTTTTAACCAAGTGGTCATTGGATCATAATCTAATCCTTTTGCTTCTTGCATATTTTTATATTTTGCCCACTCTTGATATACTTCTTGAAAACCTTCGGAAACACCTTCTATAGTTCCGTATGCTCCTACTGCTGGCGCTGCTCCTGCAGCTCTTCTAACTAAATTTGCTATTTGACCTCTGGTGTTTTGGCCTATAGTTGATTTAGTTATTGGGTTTCTAAGTATCCTGCCCATTATACCTTTTCCAGCTCCTCCAAATAAAATTCCGTACTGTAACATGTCAACATACATGTATTTAGCATTATCCCTGACTACACCTGCTGCCGCTTCTGCCGCCTCTTGTGGTGTGAACGCAGGTTGTCCTGTTTCTGGATCTATGTCATTTATCATTTCTTGATAAGCTTCTCCTGCTAAATACGCACCTTCCATTAAGTTAGCTGCAGCACCACCACCTATAAAACCTGTCACGTTTCTAGTCAATGCTGTAGGTACTACACCTTTTTTTCCTAAATCTTTAGAAATGTGTCTTAATAATCCTGATCCTTTTAATCCTTTTTCTCCCGCTTTTGCAACTTTAACACCTTTGTCCATTGATCCTAATATTCCCGTAGATGACAGTCCTCTTGCAAACTTCTGACCTCTTCTGCCATATGCAGCACCTTTAAGTGCTAAATTTGCCAATCTAGCTCCACCTACGTAAGGTATAAAGAAACTTAGTGCATATGGTAATAGTCTTGAAGCTTTTGATGTCCAAAACTCACCTTTAATTAAATCATCAAATTGCATATCTTTAAGATCCTCTGATAAAACCAAAACATTGTCATTTTGGTATGTAGATCCTACTTTTCTTAAATAATCACCAACTGATGTTGTTGGTTTTGCCTCATTAAAAAGATAAGCATTGACATAATCGTAGGTATCTCCTGTTCCATATACTAAATCTCCCCATCCTGCTGATAAACCTCTTCTTATTCTTTCAGGTGTACCTGCTATCATAGAATCAGGATCTTGTACTATTTGTTGATTTGGTGCTTCGTCAAATCTATTAAAGGGTGCAAATGTCTGATCAATTTGATCTTGTGCTGATACTGATTCAACAAGTTCAGTGTATTTTTGCATATCAGATGCCGAATATGAAGGTATGGTACTTTCTATTATACCAGATATTCCCAACGGGCTTTGTTCCGTTTCAGGTTGTTCTACCATATTGTTATCATACAGACTTTGTAAATCGTCTGCTGGTGATTGCGGCTGTGCTTGTGGTTGAGATGCTGCTTGCGATAATATGTTATCTAACCCTAAAGTATAGTCGTTATTTTCTGCCATTATCTACCTCTTTGATATAAGTTTATTTGTTTTGATAACATTCTTCTTTTTTTGAAAGATTTTCCGTCATATAATGTTCTGCTAAACTGATTATAATTACCTGTTCTTATTGCCTCTAACATAGCTTGATATGCTGGATTACCTGACATTAAACCTTCCTTTAGTTGCATTGTAGCGTAAGCCATATATTCACCTGGTGAATTTGCTATTTTCTTTTTTCTTGGATCACTTTCGTTAGGTGTAAAATCAAAAGGATAAGTTCTATTTAATTGCGAATCTACATATAAATCTGCAATTAACAAAGGAACTGCTTGTTGAATTTGCCCTGAAGCAACACCTGACATACCAAGAGTCACAGTGAGTTGTTGATCGTATCCGTTTACTAATTGTTGTGTGTTTTTTTCATCTGGCTGCTTTAACATTTGTTGTAGCTTTATTTGGTTTGCTACTTTCTTTTGAGCAAAATAATCGTTCTCTGCTTTCCTTTTTTCATAAGTAGCAGCTTTATTTAATGCGTCACTCGTATCATCCAAAGGCATTTCTTGCTGCAATCTTTCCCTCACACCATAATTACCCATATCAACGACACTGTAATAACGATCATCAGCACCACCTAATAGAAGATAATCTTCATCTCTTAATTCAGCAACTAATACTGGTTCAAAATCTACATCTTTGTAAGCATTCATTAACTTTTTTCTATCATCTTCATTAGTTACGTCTGTTAATAGAATATCTTCTCCGTCAGCTGACTTTCCTCTAAATCCTACAAAATATCCTTCTAATTGTAATCCTTTCATAAATTCGTTTTCCCCTATAAAATCTTCTTCAAATGGAATACCACTTTTCCCTGCATCACCAAAAAATTTATCTATATCTTGACTATTAATTATGCTACCTTTTTCAGTAAATAAACCTCTCATAGAAACTTTACCTAATGTTCTATCTTGTTCATTGTATAGGTATTTATCACCTGACTTTCCAAAATGTGCTCTAGCTAATTTTGTTTCCATATCTGGATCTGTAAATACTCTAGTTGATCCTACTGTTTGTGTTCCTTTAGTAAGGAATCCATAGTTATCATCAGAGTAATCAAACATAGTTTCGTCTGTTGTTCCGCCAAATTTTCCAAATTGTTGATCACTACCACTTGCAACAAAGTCTTGAGCGAAAGTACGCCCTTCATCTAAATTATATGTTTGAAAATAATCGCTACCTTTCATTGCTTGCACTCCTTCTAACATATTGTTTATTTCTCCAGCTGCGTCTAATTCTACTTCTTGTTCTCCGTAATATGGTTTACCTTGGAAATAAGTTATACCGTTAAACTCATTAGCTTGCAATTCTCTTTTCAAGTAATTTTTCATTTCATCACGCGAAAATGTAGTATTAGGATTTAGATTACCATCATTTATCATATCAATTCTTATGGCACTCTCATTTCTATTTAAAACATCGTCAAGATCTATTTGGTCTGTAACCAAATTACCTTTTATAGATTCTCCTAAATAATCCCCTCTACCTCCATAAAAAACAAAATTATCTGTATTGCCCTTTATAAAGTTATTATACCTTTGTTTTGATCCTTGTGTTAAGAACTTTGCATTTCCTTCTTTATCTAGTGCATATGAATGATACAGTTCTAATGCAGCTTTGTTTTTGTTGACTCTTCTAGAGATAGGATTGTTTTGCACTCTTGTTCTGTATTCTTCAAGTAAATAATCTAAATTTCCATATAGTCTAGCATTATCTATTGACCCTTGTTCTCTTAGAACGCTTTGTATATCGCTCCAGCCTGACAATTCGTTATGCCAATCTCTAAAATCATCTAAGTCTTTTTGTCTAGAAAAATTTGTTTTTGTATACAAATCTTTTTGTGCAGCATTAGCAAATTTATTTAAATCTGCTTGTATTCTTTTTTGTTTGTCTAATTGCTGTAATTCTAACTGTCTTTGTCTTTCTTGTATTTGTAACTGTTGCAACTGCTGTTGCTCTCTTTGTTGCTGTATTAGGCCAGCATTAGCTAACGGTCCTGATAGCGCTTCAAATAATGCGTAATCCATATTAATTATTGTTTTGATTTAATCCTGTAGTCGTAAGACGATTTACAAGATCTAACGTTCCTCTACCTAATTTATTTATAACAGCACCTGAATTCATATTGGCATATGAGTTCATTATGCTAGAAAAGGCAGAACCTACAAACTTTGCTGCAGCCTGTTTATCCCTTTCTTGTCTTGCTAAATCTTCACTTCGTTGTTCTTCACTTCTTTGGATGTCAAAATTTTCTTTGAACAACATCATTTTTTCATATTTATCTTGATTGGCTGATTGTAGCTCTGCATCTTTGGCCGCATAATCTAAAAGAGCTGCTGATCTTTGGGCATCTAATACTCCGCTTTGCGCTAAGAATCTCGCTCTTTGTCCTCCCGATCCTCTAACTGCATTTTCCAAACCCATTTGATAGGTTTTGTCTAATTCATTTCTAAATTCTCTTTCTTGATCTGGATGAAAACCTCTTTTTGCAAGCTCTCTTGTTTGTCTCAAGTGCTGCATAAACATAGGTGATAGTTCAGGTTTTGATTGCGGTTCAACTTCTTTCATAGCCGCATCTAATCCTTTTTTACCCATTACATATGATATGAGTGCTCCTGGACCTCCCAAACCGTCTAAAATCGCTCCTGTTCCACGTAATAATGCATTTGCTACACCCATTACGTTTGGTCCTTTTTTATCTGTAGTTACAGTTTGTACCGCATCATCTTGCGGCGTTTGTATTATTTCAGGTTCTACTTCCGCTTGAGGTTCTACTACTGCTTCTTGATTTTCTTGTTCTGCTGTTGATTGTCCAGTGCCTCCATCTGCATCTATGAGGTCAGGTATACCATCATTATCTTTATCAATCATTTGATCACGAGCTTCTAACTGTTGTGTTACTTCTTGTCTTTTTCCTATACCTTCTTGCTGTGATTCTAAAGATTTTTGAATATCTTCTTTTGTTACATTTTTGCCGACAGGTATTGTTACTAATTCACCATTAGGACCCATAACCTGTATATATTGTGTCTCTACAACTTCCGTTTTTGCCGCGCTTTTATTCTCTTCTGTTTGAGCAACAGTAGGTATTGAACCTCTCAAGGTACCTGTGCTGTCTACCTGTAAAGCTTGTGGGGGTAAACTTCTAATTGTATCAATATCTAACTTAGATTCAATTTTTATTTCTGGTAAAGTACCCGCATCAAAAGTTTTTCCTTCTTCTTCTATAGTTACTTCTGGTAATGTGCCACCATCTCCTATTAGTTCTTGCTCATTGATCGTAACCTCTGGTAATTGTCCAGCGTCTACCAACACATCTTTATCTTTTTCAGGTTCTATTTTTATATCATTTGCTATATCTACCCTACTTTCTATAGCTTGTTCTGATTGATCAAAAGGCTTTTCAAACTCTAACATAAACGCTCGTGTAGAATCTGCTACGGTTGGGTAATTTGTATTTTTGTAATTTTGTGCCTCTGCTTCTTGTAGTGCAAAATCTATTTGACCTTTCCAATTAGTTTTCCAATCTGGCACAGCTTTTAAAAAAGCTTCTTTTCTAGCAGGAAATGTATGTTGAAACAAACCTATTCCTTTGTTTTTCATATCACCAATCTCTACTGCATCTGCATAAAAAAGTGATTCTGCTTGAATGTTTGCTAATATACCACGAGCCTTTATATCATCCATGCCTGGTCTAGTCATTAGATAATTATAGATTTCTTGTTGTGATATTTTATTTTTTCCTGGTTTTGCCATTACGCCATATTATTTTTTCTCCATTTAGCCATATTCTTTTTTACAACACTTACTATAGAATTGTCATCCATATCCATTTTAAATTGATCCGTTGCATGATCATAAACCCCAGCACCCTTCTTTACTTTAAAATTCATCGGACCTCCTTTTGTATACATTGTGCCGTCACTAGACACTGGTATTGGGTTGCTTTTGTGTGTCTCTTTGCCTGGTGTAATTCTACCTCCTTTCATTGCTTTTCTTATTCTATTTGCTGCTGATTTATTATCTCCCTTGGAAATGTCTGCCTCTAATTCGTTCTGATCATTAACTATTAATTCATTACCAGTGAATTCCGCTACAACATCCATTTTACCTCCCTTTTCCATATTATAAGATCTTTGGTAATTGCCACCGTATTGATTTGTGTACATTGCTGCTGTGTCTTCGTACATATCAGCAGCTTGTCTTGCTAACATGTCTTCTCTTTGCTCTTCTACAGCCTCTGCTCTATCTTCTGATATTTTAGTTTGTTCTCCCGCCACTCTTTGAATTTCTTTTTCTACTTCTTTTCTAGCGTTTTTTCTTGCCTTTTTATTAAACAAACCTCCTAACAGTAAAGATCCTATTAAAAGAAGAGGATGCATACCAAATATTGTTTTTACACCTGCTGCGGCTGGAGCCGCTAAAGGACCTGCTACACCAGCAGCTAATGATGGCGCTGCAATACCCGCAGGAATTGCTGCGGAACTAGCAAGCGGCATGACTTTACCTAAAATAGGATTTAATACATTTGAGAAAGAACGAGCTGCTAAAACAGTACTTCCTAATGTTCCTAAAGCTTCTGTTTGTGAATAATCATATGGATTATTATCTCTTGTTGCTCCGTAAAGAGCTGCCGCTGGTCCTAGACTTCCCACCTCTCCTGAAACACCTAAACTACCTAACGCTTGATTTAAAAAAGGCGTTGCCTTATTTCCAAAGTTTGCAAATTGTAATCCTTGCCCAACTTTTGTCAATGTTTTATCCATGCCTTCTAGTTGATTTTCTTCTTGTAACTGCATGCCAGTTAATAATCCTCTACCTGTTCCTGGATATAAAGATCTTGAAGATTGTGTCGCAAAAGCAGATGAAGAATACGGATTTACTGGTGTATATTCTAATTTTGACTGGTTTATATTATTTGCCGTATTAGCATACTTATTGTTTAGTAAATTACCATATAGTTGTGTTGCGTTTAATATATCCGAATAAGCCATATTTAATAAGTTTTTCTATACTTTGCAAGTATTGCAAAGATATTAAATTTTTCGTTAGTTTTTGCACGATACTTTATTTTAGAATATGTACCCCTTGTTCTGCGTATACTTTTTTCTGTTCTTAGGGGTGCTTTTAGCGTCCCGTCTGTATATTTATGTGCTTTTAATCCACCTATTTCTATGTAGTCTACTTCATATACCGAGGTTCCTGGATCTTGTTCTAGTCGGATTTGTATTTGTTCAATCATACTATCATCCCAAGCTGCAAACTTTTGGTTACCATCTATTCCTTCATTGCCCGCCATATCCCATTCTAATATTACAAAATCATCTTCAATTGCGCTTCCAGGATCATCCACCGTTACTACTCTACTACCACTAAATCCAAATCTTTGATATTGACCATTTTCTTTGTCTATTGGATCGTAACCTTGGTAGTAAAGCTCACCTAGCCATGTTTTCGCTGTAGCAGGCGCAGTAGTTCTTTTTAACCTTATTCTTATTTTGTTGTTGTATTTTCCTGCAAATATAAAATTACCGTAGCCATCTTTATCTCTTGGACTGTATATACTTATTTTGTCATCACCGAAAGTGAATACGTTGTTGTCAATAAAATTTGTTTGAACTTCAAGTTGACCGCCTACAGTTATTGTTCCATACCATCCTAAATGACCTGAATCGTCTTTAAAATCCCACCTTTTGTTTATTGTTAATTCTTCTACCTCATCTAATTTTTTTGGATGAACTAAACCAAATTGATCTGGCAAAGATTGAACATCTATAGTATCATGCGATAAGTCAGTAGTGTACTCAATATGACTGTAATTTACATACTCTGGTGTCATAACAACTTTTGTGTTGTCAAATATTTTGCTGCTACTAGCTTCTGAGTTTATTACTTTGACTATGTAACTTTCGTCAGGCATGTCTTGGACACCATCAATAGCTGCTACTATGCCATTGTGATCGGTATTTGTGATAGGAGATGTTACTGGAACACGATGCAATACGTCATCTTTTTTACCAAAAAAATGTGTTTTTTTATTTTCATCATGCCTTCCCCACATCCACAACTTTAAAGGATCTGTCCTGTATTGCTTGTAACCTGCATCATCGTAACTTCCATAAACATCATACGGTAAGTATGAATAACTGCTTCTCAAACCATTATTACTATTAAAATTTGCAATTGCATTTATTCCTATTTCGTTTTGCGGACACACTATAAAAGTGCCTAATCCTCCAGGTATCCACTGCGGTGGCGCTACTGTATATTTAGACGTAAAAGCATTTACCGCCTCGCTATAAACTAAAGTCTCTGATATACCGATTGGCTGTCCATTAGTTGTGCTTCCCATTGTATGATTATCATATGTTCTTGCAAACTCCTGCCTTAATTTATTTTTATCTGCAAAAGATGAATTGTGAAACGTTACCATTAGTTCTTTTGTGTTATAATCAAATATAGATGTTATGCCTAAAAATCTTAAAGGATTATCGGCTAAATAATTTCTTCTTCCATCTGGTTTCTCAACCGACTTTAAATCGCCATATAAAGTTCCGTGAACCACTGGACCACCTGCATGACTAACACCACCTCCTGCTCCTGTAGATGCTGGGCATTCTCTATATGTAATTTTTTTCCAGTCGTGCATTATGTATTTCAAATAAGCTCTTTGTCCTAATGCATCACCTAAAGATATTAATTTTTCTGTATCGTATTTAAAAACTTTTGCGTAATTAGTATCTACAAAATATAAAGATTTATCACTTGTTGTTACACTAAACCTATGTCTTGATCCAAATTTAGTTGATATATATGTGTGATATTCAATAGTGTCTCCAGTTCCAGTAAACAGTGATGCTCCTGATTCATCTGTTAAAACCGAAACAGGATTTACAGCTAATTTTGCAAAAGCAGAATCTTGTAAAATATATAACTCATTTTTGTAATTTACAATTCTGTTTATTTCACCATAAATTCCTTCCATGTCGTGAAATTGATTTATTGGAAATTGTCTAAATGCGTCTGTTTGTTGACCTAAAATTTTAGTGTTTGAATAAGCTATTTCGTATGGTAAATTCAAACTGTCGTCAAACTTTTTTTCATCAACAACTAATGAAGATTTAATGTTGCTTTCTTGTGAATACACACTATTATATAACCAATCATTACTAAATGGTGGTTGTTGCATGCTTTTACCTACAACTGTATCGCCATTGTTTAAAGTCAAACCACTTCGCATATCTGTATTTACAAAAGATTCAACTGGAAAAACCTGAAATCTAGATGCAGATTTTTTCATATATGGACTTGAAGTTTTTTGATGTGAGTATAAATTTACAAAAGTATCTCCACCAAATACCTTACTTACATGTCCTTGAACCATATTTTCTGTAAAGTTAGCATTAGGATAATTAAGTGATACTCTGTGAAAATTTCCACAAGGAATATATCTTGTTTTTTCTATTGCTGATTTAGTATATCCACCATATGGCGTAGAATACCTTACTATAGAACATAAATATTTGTATGGTACTAAACTTTTACCTTTTAAAGAAAAACTATTTTCCGTTCCACCATCGTGAGTTTCAGTGTCTATATGTGATAATGCAATAGGTCCATACATGCTCATAAAGTTAGACATCCAACATTTTTGTTCCTGATCACCACCCCCATCATCATATGAATTTGTATGTACGTTATAAGAATGCCATGAACCGTGTTCATACAAAGCTCCAAGATTTAAAGGTGCAAACCAAGAATTGAATGGTAATCTATCCCTACCTGAACCTAATTGCCAATATGTGTCTTCAGGGCCTGGTCCATATTTTCTAACCTCGTGTCTATTGGCATTTATTTCTACTAATATTGATCTTAACCCCATCTGCATTGTAGATACTGTATCGTAAGTATAATCTTGTTCTTTGACTGTACCATGTTGTGTGCTAGCATTACCTCCATTGTTTGAGTTCTGTATATACGCTATACTTTTATCAACAGCTCCAAAAACAAAATACCTTTCTGCTTGACCAGCAGGTTTACCGCTTGAAATTGCTCTACGTACAAAACCCAATGTGTTATTAGAAAATCCGTCAACCTGCCCATCTTTCATACGTTTAGATTTTTTAAAAAACGCGCTGGGAACAATTTCTCCATCCGTGATTTCCTTTGCTGCTGATATAGGCAGTTGCCAGCCGTATTGCTGTGAAGGTCTAAACTGTTGACTAGCATTTGACACAAAATGCCCTATACCAGCAAAACTTCCTCCAGTTATCTCCATACCTATACCAAAATAAGGATCAAAACAATAATATTTTCCGATTAGTACCGAGTAGTTTTCGTCAATTTCTTTTCGTGAACAAAAACTTATAGAATCGTAATAAGAGTTGTCTGTCGCGTCTGGCCTCCATTCATTGTCGTTTGCATCTTGTGCACCATTTTGTTCCCATGTTGGTAAGGCAGAACTAGTATCGTTTTTTCTGTTTTTTGTTGCTCCCCTTGTGTGTGTCCAATAAGAATGAGCATTTGCTTGACCCCAATTGAATCCTATTTGGTTATTATATCTTACCTCGTCAGTCAACTTGAGAACACAATCAATACGCAACATATCTCCATCTCTGTATGTATATGGCCTAATTCCAAATGCGCTGTCTGGCGAGTCAAGTGTAAATATGTTACAATCTATTTGACTATGATTAGCTGAATTAGTGTCCTCTTTTTCGTAACCATAATTACTGCTAGAAATATGTGACTTATCATAACTTCCAAAATATGCACTATGCCTATAATGCACTCCCCAAGTACCTGGCCCACCATAAAACGCTGGACCCCCTCCATTTGCACCTGAAGGCGCTGTTCTTACTCTTCCTGCACCATATGGTCCCCATTCTTTAGTGTCTTCTCTTTCTGGCCAATAAAAAACTTTACCTGCAGAATTACCTCCTACTGTTGCCTGCCCATCAGGTGAGCCGCTCGTCCAGTAGCTATTATTAGCACTTGCTTCATAAAACGCTAAATGTGAATTTTCAGCTAAACCTAGATAACCATTTAGATATACATTAAATTCTGGTTGTTCTGGATCTGTTGGTGGTACTGAGTTGGACGGATTACCGCCTGGATTTTGATCATTCCAATCATTTACAAAAACAGGATCGTCATCAAAAGCTTCATTGTCTTTTGCGCAAAACTTAGTGTTATCATATCCATATTTTTGTCCATCTAATGCGCTTCCATACTGGGCTGTTTGATTTAACAAACCTTGTTGTACAATTCTTCTGTCCTCTTCTTTTCTTTCAGCTCTAACCACTCTAAATCCTGATATTTTCTTTACTACTTCAGGTGGTATTATAAATTCAAATACAACATACAAATCATATAAATAATGTGTGTCTGTGTGTTCTGCTATTACATAATCCCATCTTCTAAATCCACTTACATCACTAGAACTATATGGCATTGCTTTATTAATTCTTTCTGTTCCGTTTGGAGGGAAAGTTCGGTATGGATTTGAAGTTCCTGCAGGTCCAGGTAAAAATCTACCATCAACATCGGCTCCATATTCATTTTTATATGCTTCTGGTTTTTCATTACCAGAACCATCCCTACAGGTAAACCACTCTACATCTGGCGGCGCTACAGTGTGACCATATACATGGGATAATCTATGATCGTGTACTTTATGATGTGTATGTATGTTGTCTGCGGTATGTAAACTTCTTCCTGGATCAGATGGTGCTAAACCCACATTTGAATAGCCCGTGAACGAACTTAAATAAAATGTAGGTCTTAATGGGCTGTAATCTGATGTTCCGTTAAATCCAGCATTTTCATTTTCTACATCTATCATCCTTAGCAAATCATATTGACCTGGCATTTCTATGTCACCTATCCACAAAACATTTCCTGGAGCGCCTGTCAAATCAAATGTTTGCACACCGAATCTATATATTTCACTTCTTTGATAACCTCTAGTATTACCTGCTAAATGCGGGTCTTTTGTTCCGCCTAGAGACATAGATGTCCTAAAAACCGCTCCTTCTTCTGTACTACTAGCACTATGAACAAAGTCTGTGGTTATTTCTTCGTTATCATTTACTGCTGTAATAAATGGTGTATCCCATGCATTCGCTGCTTGATCTGCTACTTTTTCATGTAGCGCAAAAGATATACGACATCCACCTAACACATTTTGTGCATAATCAAAGCTTTCTGCACCTAAAGTCATTCTATCTCCTAAAAATCTATACATATAATTCCTTGTATATGTTTGATCGCTTGCACCGCCAGTTGCTGCTCTAAGGTTTGATATAGGTGTAGTCCACATAGGACAATTTAAAACACCGTTATACAAAAACGCAGTGTTATTGGCGGCATCATACATTGATCCTGGCGCGCCAAGAAGCTGTCCGTGACCAACTATATTACTAGCGTAATCCGTAGCACCTTCTGATACTTCTATAACTGTATGATTAGGATATGTTCCTGTTGTTGTATAATGTTTTACTTCACTATCTATTGTGGTTAGCATAGCGTCAAGTTTACCAGATCCTCCTGGCGCTTGTCTAAACCTCATCACCTTAACATTCCATTCTTTTTCTGATATATAGTTTCTTTTTTGCCGTAAATTAGCAGCAAACAATATATTGTCTTTTATGGCTATATCTTTACAAACATCAAATGTGTTTGATTCTATTAATATTTCTTCTAAACCTCTTTCTACTTCGTTATTCCACACTACATGCTGAATTGTTACCTCAGCAGCTGAAGCGGCATCTATCTCTACTCTTGATACTACAGCAACTCTTGGCGGCTGATTTAACGTGTCGTAATATAACGAATACAATTCTATGTAATCAAAATTGTCGTCAATTCCATGAACTCTTATATTAAAGCCTTGCGAGCCTAAATTACCTTTTGGCCCACCACCGTATGTAGATGAATTTGAAAAGGATTGATCAGTCACATGATACATGTTACTTAAAGGTGCGAAAGTTGTTTGTCCTCCGTTTTCTGATATAAATTTATAAGTATATTGATAAACTCCAACTGGCAAATTTCCATGTATAGTTGAGTCTAATACAGGTTGTGAAGGTTTCATCAAAGGGGTTATATCCAAAGCTTCTGGATCAAGATCCCATAGATTGTCTTGTTTTAGATTTAGCGTTCTTAGTGGATTTTTATTATCTGTCCAATATATTCTTTGTATACTTTCGTTTTCTATAAGAACTTCCATTCTAAGTGGATTATCTATATCCATTTTTAAATCTGGATATTGATATTGAGAAGCACTATAACAAACAAGTAAATCAGTAATTTTGCTTACCCTAAAATTAGAATCAAAATCTACTTTTAAAAAAATTGTTCTATCTATTTGTGTATTATCACTTGTATAATTTGGACCCCCTGCGCTTGCTAAGTCTGGATTATTAGTTAAAGGAACTGAATTGGGATCTCCTGTAAAATTTGGATGATTTCTTATATAATCAAATCTTCCAACTAAAACAAGTATTATAGTATTTGCGTAATTTACGCTACCGACTATAGAGCATCTATTATCTATTTTAGAATTTAAATATAAATCATGATTTGGACCTCTATCATAAAATGTTGGGTAAGCAGCATTGTTCATGTTGTTTGCCTGGTGAATTGGGTGGTCTGCCAAGTCTACAAATAAACTGTTACCTTCTATATTCTCTACAGTGAATGTATCTCCTTCTGAATTTGTAAGTCTTATATTTTGAGCGTCCGCATAACTTCCTTTAAGTTGGAATCTCGGATCAAGATCACTCACCATTCCTTGTGTAAATCCTTCTGGTGCTGATTGTCCTAGAGTTGGACTAGCCTGCTGTCTTTTTTTTGCCATTTTATAAGTCTATTAAACCGTTGTTGCTTTTTACAGGAATCAAAGTGTTCCACAATCTCCCTATTTGCATTAATTCTTCTGATGAAGGCATTGAGTCGTCACCTCTGGCTTTTGCACACAATTGATACCATCTTCTTTCTAATTCTTTAGTTATGTATTGTGGTAGCTTTCCATTATAAAATTCTATTAGTTTCATTTGCCACATTATGTATTGAGCCACTGCTGTTTCGTGTCCTTCTTTTATCATGGGCCAACCCCTCATGTCTGTTGGGTATGCTAAATATACTATGGTTATTTCATCAAGATCATCATGTGTTATATTTAGCCTATTGCCGTCCACATAATATCTTAATGCTTTTTGTTCTGAACTGTTTTCAAATTTTCCAATTCTGCTTCTATGTATAGAAGGTGTTTTTAATATTTGTGCATTTTTAAAATGGTGACAATCTTCGCCTACCCTTACTGCTAATAGTTTTACTAAATTATTTGGTAATGTTATCTGTTGATTATTATATAATCCTTTTCCTCCAGTTAATGTTAGACCGCTTGTTTTAATTCTGTTTGCAACATTAGAAGACATAGTAAAATCATTTCCTTGTGGTCCTATGTGAGCAGCCTCTACGGTTATAGTTATCTCCTCATCTGTAAATGCAGTTATTGATCCACCAGAGGCTATAGAATAGGTATAATTTGCCAATCCTAATGTTTCTGGATAAAACTGGATTGCACCATTACCATCATCATCACTTCTTGTTAAATTATCTTTTATACCACCAGGCTGTGTAAACGTAGCTCCTAAGCCAAAACTAGAACTTGTACTATGTATTCTAATTTCGTTAGTCTCTAATCCTGTATTATTATTTCCTTGCCCTGCTCCGTCATTTTTTCTGAAGTACAGTGTTGTTCCGTTTAATTCTATAAGATCCCCATCTTGTGGTCTATCTGTTGAAAATTTTATTGTTCCTGAAGCTTTAGCTCCTTCTGCTGAGTATGTTGCTTCTTTTGTAACAAAAGTATCAATACTACCAATTAATTTTTCTGCCTCGTATGTCCACTCAATCCAACTATCTAGATGTCTAGACCATTTTTTTAATCCTAGGTTTCTTGCTACTGTTGTAAATATTCTATCTATATTTATATGCATATCTTATACTGATGCTATCATTACTTCTAATTGTTGATTTGCCGCCCCTTTAACTTTTAAAGCTGTTGCATTATCTAAAGTGCTACCTCCATTACCTCCTTCAACAGTTGTTCCAGTAAACATAATACTACTATCTGCAGCTACTGAGGTATAAGCAGCGTCTGAGTCTTCGTCATCTAAACCAACCTGTAAAGCGTCTGAACTATCTAAATTAGTTACTCTAATATACCTTACGTCAGCTCTTACAAAAGATCCGTTCTGCGTATCTGTACCAAAAGTAGCAACTTCAGTCAAATTTGTGTTTGCTAATTTAATAATTCTTTTTGAAACATTTGCAATGCTCCCGTACGTGTGCGTGTACGTCTGCGCGAAATCAATATCATTAGTTGTGCCATTTGCGTGATCCACCGCTAATGCTTCTGTTATTGTAACTGTTAATGTTTGTGCTGTTAATTCTGTTCCCATATTAATTATTATTTATTATTCTTTTTGTAAGCCGTAAAGGCATAACTTTACAACGTTTATATTTTCTTGGTCTTTTCCAAACTAATTTTTTATAATAATCATCAAATATAGGCACTTTATAAAAAACCGTTTCTCCTTTTTCTTTTGTTGCAGCGTTATCCACTCTGTAATGAAAAGCTCTCGTTTGTATTTTTTCTTCCAAACTTATATATCCCATCTTATCTGGTAGAGCTACCCTACGTTTTCTTTGTACTGCGTCCCTTAAAATTATATTTAAATATTTAGTAATTATTTTGTAATATAATTTATAATCTACTTTTTTATAAAAGTTAGATTTTATTTTATTATATATATCTTTTAAAGATACGTATTTATCTTTGTACTTGTGTCCCACTTGTTTTCATTTTTGTTGTATCATCAAAATTATCTGATACTATTTCTGGCATAGTTTTTAGTGTTGGAGATACTTCTAATTGTACAACTCTTTGTACTAAATCCCCTACCATATCCATAGGTATCGGATATGATGATTTACTATCATCCCATAGTTTTGGTTTGTTTGATCTGTTATAATCATTATAAATTTCAAAATTTACAGGATCATATCCTCCCTTTTCAGCTACAGCTGTAGGGTTTTGAAATATTGCATTAGCGCTTGCTAAATAAGAAAAATAAATTTTAGCTGAACCTGGTGTAGTTTTGTTTCTAAAATAATGATTCGTTACCCTCAAATTATTTAGTGTTATCAATTGTTCTTCCTGTGACCCAAGATATGCATTAGAATCTGTTTTTTCCAAATGATAAAAAGGTTCATTTCTAAAATTCGTAAACCTATTGTGTCCAGAATATATTGCATCATCTTCTGATTTATACATCATTTCTCTTGGTGCTGTCTGTCTTCTGTAAGCTCCATTTTCTTTACTAAAAAAAGTTCTTTTGTATTTTACATTTCCTATACCTTTATTGTGGTCAAAAATTAACACTTTTGGTATGTTGAAAGTATGGCTACCTTTGTTTCTGAAGTCACCTCTAAAAGTTCCGTTAGTAGAATATAAATCTTGTCCAAATTTATCTCTTGTTCTTGCTCCACTTTCCGCTATATCAGAACTAGCAAAACTTAATGAATTATAAACTATAAAGTTCGCGCGTAACATGTCTGCTGAATCTCTTGGCACTTGGCTTAACTCTGTTATAGCTGTAGGGTCTGGTGCTGTTGCTTGCCCCTGTAAATACAAATCATAATCTTTTATATAATCTACAATAAATTTTTCATTAGAATTGTAATTATTTAACTGTATGTTTTGATATATTTCTGGACGATCTAATATTCCTTTATCTAGATTTTCTGATATTAATCTTGCTCTATGATAATGCACCCAAAATTTTATTTGTTCAATGCTTATAAAATTCTCATCCGATGTTTGTCCACCGTAAGCAATGTTTTTAATATTGTATGCAATTTCATTGAGTGTAACCATAAGACGCAGTTTTAGACAATTACAAAATTAGTTAATTTTTATTTATAAAACAAAAATAGGCATTGACTATTTCTAGTCGCAACCTATTCTTGAAGCAGGGAGCAAAAGAACTTTTTATATTTTATGATGGCCCTGTCATCAATCCTACATCTACTTGTGTCATTTTGCTTACAGCTAATTCAATAATTTGTCTTTGATGATGCTCAGACAATGTTGGACGTTTAGGCAAATTAGAACTTCCTTCACCTTTATAATAAAAAATATTTGTAAATGTTGGTAAAAATATAACGTGCATCACTACTTGCCTTATATGCCTAGGATTTGTAAATACAATTCTATTTTCTACATAATGCGCTCTTATTTCTGGCGTACTTAATTCACTTTTTCTATTTTTATATCCATTGAAAGGATCTTGACTTTCTTTTTGATCGTGAAAATCTGCTGTAGCCTGTAGGTCTACGTTTATTAGGTCTGATGTTTTTACATCAGCTTCAGTTACGCCACTGTAAGGCATACCTGTAGATGGATCAATTATTTGATTATAATTGTATGTAGATACTTGACAAGTAATCGTATATAAATGTCTTTCTGGCATTAAAAACTGATTGCCATATATAAAATAACCTACATCCTTTTGTGTACCCACATCATGCATCTCATTACTTCTAAGCAAGTGTGCAGCTTCAGTATATTTTTCAGATAATGCTGGATAATTGTTATTATAAATAAAAGATCCGCTTACTATGTCAGCTGCAGATATATTGTAATTTCCGTAATCTATTATTGGTGTAAGAGCTTTTCTTGAATCTTCATCAGCCCCCATTCTTTGATAATGACTATTTATAAAATCTGATATTGCTAAATCAAGAAACCTATTTTTTTCGTTTACTGTAAAATATGGTTGATCCGCTTTATCTAAAAGCATATCCATATAATTATAGGCTTCATTCAAATCCATTATGCATTATCTTTTTTTGAGTTAAACCAACCTCCTGATTTTTTTGTCGTGTTCTCCATTTCATTTATTAAATTTGTTGAAAATGTTTGTGCTTCTCTATTTTCAGTTTCCACGACTATAGGATCTTCTTTTTCTTCTATAGCAGGCTTTCCTGTTCTTAATTGTCTTCTTAACAAAGCGTATACGTCTGCGTTATCTTTTAACCAAACAATTGCTTGATCGTCTGACAATCCTATGTTTAAAGATCCATGTTTCCATACACCATTTACTCTTGTTAAAACCTTTTTGTTTTCAGCTTTCTTTAAGAATACTCTATACTCTTGATCTATATCATCTGTCAATGATAAAAACTTTTCTGGTGTTGTGTTAGCAAACTGAATTATTTTAGCTCTAAGCATAGTTTCGTCTATATCAGGATCTAAGCCCATAAGAACTGCTAAATCATTCATTGCGGCTATAGATAAACTAGTTGCTTTTGTTATAGCTTCTGCACTTTTTAACGCTCCTTCTGCATTTTTTTCTTCATTTGCTCTAATATCGTCAACTATAAATTTATTTATCAGTGGATGATTTTTTAAAAATTCATATACTCTTCTGTCTTGTTTTTCAGTTATATCTAAAGAAACTAATGGCTGAAACATTTCATATCCTTCTGTTTTCTGATCGTTGATGTCTATTAGTTCAATTATTCTACCTTGTTTGTCTTTATAGTTTCCAAATTTACAATAATTGAATTTTCCAGCTTTTCTTGCTTTAATGTGTACAATGTGTTTTTTCATTTTGTTTTTTTTTAGTTATTACTCCCTGTTAATTATTTACTTTTTTTCCCTTTTTTTCTCTAATTACATTTCCATCCTCAATCCATGTTTTATTAGAAGATTGTTTTGCCCATTTGAAACCTGATCTATTTCCTATTGAAAATACTTGTTTTCCTTTAGGCTTTTCTATTTTATTTTCTTTTTGCTCTATTACTTTCCCGTCTCTGTATACTAGTCTTGTTCTCATTTTACAAATATAAGAATTTTGGGGGAACCGAAGCTCCCCCGAAACTCTAATTGTTATTATCCACTGTGTGCAGCTCCAGCGTCAGCCACAGAAGCGTGTACAACATAATAATTTGAACCATCACTAACAACTTCAACGAAGTCACCTACTCCTGCATTGGATGCAACGAAAGTAACTTTGTCTGAATCAGCAGAGATTGCTGTATTCGTATCAGCCATTTCTAGTCCTACCATTTTATCAGCAGTACCTCCAATGATATCTACATCGTTTGAACCAGCTGTACCTAAGATAAACTTAGCGTTCCAACCAGATTCTGTTACAGCAGGTATTGTAATATCATCTGCTGCAGCTTGAGATAGTATAAAAACTTTACCACTATCTTCAGTAGTTAATGTTTTATCACCAGTTAAAGGTTCTACTATTTTCGCAGTACGTATTTTTGGTACATGAACTGCCTGTTCTCCAGCAGCTAAAGTACCCCCCGAAAGGTCCGTACCAGTTAAGAAGCCGCTAATTGCAGTTCTTAGTTTGTTAAAATCAAATTTTATTGCCATTTTTCTAAATTTTTAAAGTTTATAAATAGGAGGCCTGTATAAAGGCACTATCTTCTACAGACCTCCGTTAATTAATTATGAGTGTGCAATTGAATCTACTTCTTCAACTCCGTCAATTCCATATACAGAATTAACATCATCTGCCAAAGTAATTACACCTCTTCCAGCTAAAACTAATCTAGCTATTTCTTTTACAACGTTATCAGCCTTACCACTTGTAACGCCAATTATAATAGAACCGTTACCTCCAGCGTTTGTGCCGTAGTTAACGTTTACTGTTGTTGCATCTGAAACTTCTATATCAGTTATCTTATCGCTGTCTACACAAACCATATCAGTTGCGCTATCTGCAGCGAAGAAAAAACATCTATTTGCCATATTTTCTAATTTTTAAAGGTTAATAATTACGATGCACTTAAGATACCACAAGACAATGGGTTTCTAACTACGATTCCAGTTTCTGAAAGCACGTGTGCCTCAAATTTGTCATCAGCGTTAGCAGCCAATATTGCTTTTTGGTCATAAGGATTCACCATTCCAGCTACATACTTCTTGATCATACTTCTGTTAACTCCTTCAGCACCTTTTGTGATTAACTCAACGTTAGACACACCAGTTGACCTTCCGAAGTCCATGAATACCATCTTAGCAGATTCTCTTAATCTGTTGTCACCAAATGAATTGGTTCCTCCAGCTGCTGAGTGTAAGTTTGGATCATCAAATACAGGACAATGAGCAATAGTTATCTTATTACCTAATGCGCTGTAGGATACAAAGTTTGCACCTAAATCTACATCACCACTAACACCTTTCATAGATCCTCCCGTAAGCGAGCCCGCAGGCGCAACGATTAAATCTTTCATAGCTCTGTGGAATGCTAATCTACCTTCAGTTCCAGTAAATACAACAAACTCGTTTCCTTCAGCAGATTGTGTATTTAATGAAATTTTTGCAATAAACTCAGTAATGATGTCTTCAGTTAAAGAACCGTAAGAGTATGTTGCTTGGTTAGCAGAATCAATCTGTGCCAATAAACCATCACCTGTGATTACAGAAGTAGCTTGTGTACCTGAAGTACCTAAAAGACCAGTTTGATAAGCGTTAGGTCTTCTAATAGAAGTGTCAGTTACTGACTTTCTTCCGTACCATCTTTGTAATTCTTGTTGGTACATAAACTCATCCATCATCATTTGTTCTCTTGTAAAGTACCATAATCTTGAACCATTATTTTCAATCCAAGTTACATCAGTAAGGTCTTTACCTGTAACAGAACATTTTTTACGCATTGTAGTTAACCAGTTAGTGTGAGTTTCAGGATACATGTGATTTTCACCTACATCAGCACCATCTGATCCATTAGGGAATGCAGAACCGATAGATGCTACTATAGCTTCATCAGCAATATCACTAGGTAATAAAGCTTGAGCTGTTGCGTCTATCATTTCAAATTGTACGATATGATCTGTTGAAGCTCCACTTGAAGAAGTGTTTGCTATTGGGTCAGCTATAACTACTGCTGTAGCTCCTGACTGAAATCTTACCATATCAAATTTATTTAAGAAGTCACCAGTTCTATTATTAGATCCAGTGTCACCTTCTATAATTAAGAAGAACTTATCACCATTAGCATC